>Ga0209700_104664_pt1 | contig 24329 bp, 23 predicted proteins | sample SiratroredBW_FD_187528 | JGI IMG/M metagenome (GOLD analysis project Ga0209700, IMG submission 187528) | Root nodule microbial communities of legume samples collected from California, USA - Siratro red BW (SPAdes) (version 2) | ecosystem: Host-associated > Plants > Roots > Nodule | place: USA...
TTGCTACCTATATCAACTAGGGGAGGTAGGTCTTTAGGAGGTGCTTATGTAGTGCTGCTAACTCCTAACACTTGTACTCTTAATCTGATCTTTTGGTATAAGTCTCAGCTTGGAAACCCATATATAAAAAGGTTGGAATGCCCATATATTTCCTCAACTTATTATTAATAAAAAACTCATTCTCTTTTCTATAATTACAAAAGGCATACTTATATTTATTATTAAGCAGCAAAATTGTTTTCTTCTTATATTAGCTTTGGTAACCCATTGTAAACACAATATTTTTCTTTTTTTTTTTTTCTTTCTATGAATACGTCGAATATAAATCTTGTGAACTATTTATGTTTAACATTTCTTACATAAATAACAAGTTTTCTTTTTTGACAGAAAGGGGACTGAGATTCCACAACTGTTGGAAGATGTTAGCTTAGGATAACTCTTGTCCGGTTCATTGCATATTTAGTCAAACTTCTTTTACTTAAAAAATAAAATATAAAGTCCTTAACATTCTTTCTCTGTTTTAGTTCATTTAAAATTTTAAGTTTGAAGTATAAAAAATCCTAAATAATGGTGTCAACGTTTAAGAAATTTATTGTGGTGTCAAGTAGCTCTTGTCTCTTGACATTATCATTAATCTAATAAAGATTCACGAAGCCACTGATGCACTGTGCCAGTACGAAATTTGTAGATTGGAAAGTATGTTATATTCCACTACCAATGTTATTTGACTTGCGTTTGATTAACTAATGTTCTTATTTACTACCAATTTTTTATTCAAATAACTTGATTATATTCATCATGTTTTTTTTAGCGTTTTTTTGTTAAAAAAAAGTGTTTTTTGTTAAAAAAAAAATAGCACGTTCTCGATAGATTCGCGTTAAATTTGAAGCTTTTCTATATAGTTTCTATTGTTCTTACAATGATTTTAACCTGAAAATTTAAACAAACAAAAAAATGTGCTATAGATGTTAATTCAAAAGCAGAGTTAAAAGGCTTAATAAACACCCTAAAGTTTAATTTCCTGGCCTGGAATCAAGTCATGACGACTAGACATAACTTTTTTTTCTTAAATATTGGTACTCTTTATTTATTTGATAATTTTGGGTAGACATTTCTTGAAATATTCACTAATAAAAAAAACACATTCCACAGCAGGAATATCATCGCGGTTAAAAGGAAACCGTAATTAAAAATAATGCGGTGACATTTTTGAAATTAAGTGCAACCATATCACCGCAGTTGGAGCAAGAACCGCGATAATTCAAAATTACAGGGACATATAAACACGGTTGTTTAAACAACCGCCCTTGTAGCTACAAAATAATTTTTAAATTATTTTGCAGAAAGATACAAGGGCGGTTAAACAACCACCCTTGTATATCCCCTGTTTTAGGGTTTTGAGCGTTAACTCTTTCCTTCCTCTCTTGCTTTCGTCTTTCTCTCATTCCCTCTTTCTCTTGAGGAGTGGCATTTGGGTCGTGCAGTGTCATTCCACCTAAGGTCTCTTCATCTTCTTCTTCTTTTTCCACCGCCAACCCCACCACCACGTATCTTCCTCTTTTGCTTTCTCTCGCAAAGCTACGTTTCAGGTCATCACTCGTCTTCTTCCTTCTACTGCTTTTACAAACTATATAATTTCTTATTTAGTTTTAACTTTTTTTTTAATCGATGTTGATGTTGTTTTAACAGTAGAACTACATAACTTCTACTGCCTCGCCAGGTCGCCAGTGCAGTCGTGCACGTCCCCAAGCTGCGTTCTAGGATTGGTACTTCTCTCGGGGTCACATAGAGCGAGCCACGACCTTACCCTTGCTCCCAATGTCCAGCCCACCACCATCCTCATCGACGAAACCGCAAACATGCAAAACCCCAGCGTGATGAACTACATTGTTGGCAAAAGCTGGTCGGGCAGCTGCCAACATTGATGGTATGTTTTCCTCTTCCTCTGTATCTCTTACTTTGAGTTTGGTCTCTTTATCTTTTCAATGCTTCACCTGCTTTTGCCATTTTCGAATTGATCATGTCAACTTCCGGAATGGACAGAGCTTCTAGTGTGAGGGAGAGACTGCAAAACACCCTCCCTAAGTATAGGAATGAGTTGATCTCTCTTCTCTCTAGGTGAAATTTAAGTTTTCATTTTGGCAGCTTGAATTCATCTTAAAGAAAAATGTTGAATGCTAAATATGTGTGTGATAAGTAAAATAATTACTCATTTTCTCTTTTTGTTGTTAAGGTATGTTGCTGGGGGCAAAGGATTACTACAACCATATGACCTACTGGATCATGTAGAAAAGATTATTCAAGAGGATGAAGGGATGCAAAAACTCAAAGAAGGTCCCTTTTTCAAGGAGTTAGAATCTGCATAGGTTAACTCGATATATCTAAGTTATAGCTTTGATAAATTGCAGATAATGCTTGAATTTTCTTTAAGTTTTCTTGTTTTAGCAGATTTTACAAAGCTACTGTTTCTATTGTCACAGGAAGCCATAGTTCTACCACCTTTAGTGTCTATAGCTTTGCATCCAAGACTTAGTGTTTGGGACTATTTTCGTATTAATGCATTTGAACTCAGTGTGGATAGTCTGAATGTTGCAGAATATCTCCAAGTCAAAGAAGAACTAGTAGATGGAGAGTAAGTGTTATGAGGACCACACGTTACCTCCCTTCACCGTCTTATGAGGACCGAAGGCACGAAAATGCATGGAAAAAATGGTATGGCAACATATCAGCGTGGTTGTGGAGAACACCGCGCTAGTATGTTGCAATGACAACACCTTTTTTTAGTCATATGAGTATTTTTTAACGCGGTTGTTAGAGAACCGCGGTGGTATGTTATACTTTCCATCGCGGTTGTACAACCGCGATCGTATCTTCAGTACTTTTTATCGCGGTTGCATCTAATGCGGTTCCGAAACTGCGCTTATAAGCCTTATATAACCGCGATTAAATGTCTTTTTTCTACTAGTGATTGTTTTGGAAAAAAATAATAACTAGGAGTTGGAATAAAAAAAAAGTGAAGGAATAATTTTTTTTTTAAATGAACCGAATTTAATAATATGACTTGTTTACGTTATTAAAATTTGATATTCGTAGTTTTATTTTAAAGAAATAATTGAATTAAACTAAACTAACAATATATACTTACATAGATTCGAATAGAATTGGACTTTTTATATACATTCAATTAACTATTGCTATAATTTTAGGTAATGTACGTAAAAAACATAACTAAAATAGTAAAAGTTCAAAATAAACTTTTGTATTACAAAAACTTTTAGTATATCTAAGATAAATTAGTAAAGTAGCTCTAAATCTATTTCAATATAGCTTTGTATGCTCGTCTTAAATTATTCTAACACCTTTATTTTTGAAATTTACCTTATATATATATATATATATATATATATATATATAAAGGTATATAATTAGTTTCAATAAATGTAAAATCACCTAAAATTTAATTATGTCAATATACAAATTTATGAAAAAAAAAATAAGCTTACCCATATAATTATTCCTTCATAGAAATAATGCAACCAATTTTACTACACTGCATAACAAGTACAGAAAAAGATCTTATGTCACGTATTTACATTTATTATTAGTTCAACATACAAACAAAGGATTACATCAATGTAAATTTATATTGAATCATGTAATGTATTGACCGATAAATTTTTTGTCTTCTTATTTAAAACCAAAATCTGAAAAAGAAAAATATCAATTACAATGATTTTATTCTATATATATATATATATATATATATATATATATATATATATATATTACAAATACAAGGAGCACAAATGAAAAAACTTGCCACATGTCACTCTTACAAAAATTTAAAAAAATTACCAGAAAAAGTAAAAACGACACATGTCAGCATAGTAAATACAAGGCATGGCTGCCTCTTTATACGACACGTGTCTCTCTTTTTTCTACACCTGTCGTACCTCTTTCCTTCTCTCTCACGCTCTCTCTTCTACGCCTACATCATTGTCTTTCACTCTACTCTCTCACATTTTCAAATTTCAAATTCACAATCCTAATTTCAGAAACCCTAATTCCACACCTCCCTCATACTCACTGCCTCAACACTCCTCTCTCTCATTCTATGTGCCACATCCGCTCTCCAATTCTCACTACCATAACACTCCGCTCTCTCATTCTCATTTTGCTCCATGCCAGATTCAAACCCTGCCCATCTCTTTGACTAGGTTTCATGGCCCACATATATGGTGGTTCTTCTACAAAAAAGGTTAAACCTTTATACTCTTTCTCTTCTTCCTCTCTTTTTTCGTTTTTGTTTTTTTTTTTTTCAGTTTCGATCTAAAATTTGGCTTGATGTCTCTCTATCGATGGAGAACGAACGAAACTTTTTGATGTCACTCATGGTGGTTGGCAACTGAGGTGATGCTAGAAATCTATGTCACAACAATCGAGGCCGTTGACGGTTGGTTAAGAAAGAATGGTGACTCACAACAAGGACTAGGGTGCATGTTGATGGAAACTCGTCGAAGACTCACTTTACAACAAAAGGTTTGACCTTTTCTCTACTTTTCTTCTCTTTTCTTCATTTTCACTTCTTTTATATTTCTATTCTGACTTCCATTCTCCTCTAAGAGGTTTTTTCTTTTGGCTTTTTGTAGCTCAAACAACGGAGTTTAATCACCTTACTACGAAGGTTCCTTCCTAAAAGTATAATTTTTCATCTCTGTGTTGGGGTTTCCAATCAAGGGCACTTTGGGATCTTAGTTTAATCAAAGTTATATAAAAATGTCATAAATTTGGCGTTTCTATACATTGAAATAAAAAGCGGTTCTTTGGTTTTTTTGCATTTGAACAATTCTACCAACATCATACTCATGGCTTTAATTCCATTAGAGCAACATGGGTTAAAAGCTAAAATTAAGTCCCTCTCTTGATCGACCTTGATTTATTTTTTCTTTTTTGTTGTAGATCGAGTATTTAGTAGTGATAGCCATACAAGGGAGGTTTATGAAGAAGTAGCGAAGGAAGTTGCTCTTTCAGTTCTCAAGCGCATCAACTATGTTTTTTCCCCTTTATCTACCTTTCTTCCTTCATAAGAATGAACTTCCTAGAATTTCTATATTGGCTCATTTGGTCTTTGATTAAAAATTTGATCAGCAAGCATTTTTGCATATGAACAAACTAGTAGTGGAAAAACATACACCATGAGTGGTATAACAGTGTACGTTATAGAAGATATTTTCAACTACATTGAAAAGGTAAAAGAAATCTGAACTCATCGATTAATCACTACATGGCCTTTTCATTGTCAAAACCCCATGTTGATTACATTTTGATTTTTCACAACACATAGAAAGGGATTTTGTTTTAAAGTTTCCGGCATTGGAAATCTATAACGAATCTGTCAAGGACCTCCTTAGTGTTGACAATACACCTCTCAGACTTCTTGATGATCTAGAGGTAAATATCTTTATCAGATTTTTCAAAAAGTTTGTGCTTCTACATTGCATAACAGTTTGCAAGTGAAACAGAAAGGCACAGTTGTTGAGAGACTCACAGAGGAAACTTTAAGGAACTGGAACCATTTTTAAGAACTCCTTTTTTTTTCTGTGAAGGTATGTACTAGCGAGATTTATTCTCTATCAATTTTGGTTTTCGTTTAGTTTTGCTCATTACAAATTGAGTTTTTGCCTAGCTAGAGCTGACTGCTAAGTTATCATAAAATTGTTTGGTTTTTTCAGCTCAAAGGAAAATAGGGGAGACAACACTGAATGAAGTGAGCTCCACATCTCATCAGATGTAGAAAGTGGAAACTAAATGTGAAATTGCTTCACCATGTACTCATGTACATATGTATAGTCATCGTCGTCTACAGGAGGTGACATGTACACCCTCTCGAACGGCCGACAACTATTGAGTTTGATGAAAGGTATGAATTGCGGTTCGCAAACATCGTACAAGCACGCCGTTTGTTTAAGATACCTATTTCTACAAATAGACGCAAACTGGTCAACCTCCCCGCTTACCCAAGCGTAATTATCGTTTGGAGGATGTAGGTATTTGACTCTTTTTCAAGGTTTTTCTACGGTGCCTCATCCCCTGTCGGAGCTTCAGCCTTGCGCTTTAAGGGTTTGCAAATACTCTTAGGTTGTAGTGGTTTGGAAATGGCCCTACGCGGTAAGGGTTTGGCAATCTGTTTACCGTTATCCCTGTCTAACATTGCAGAAAGAACTTACTAAATGAACCAAGTACGACAGGAAGATTGGTGCGAGAACGATTTGTTTAAATGGTAGAGTGAAGTTTTGAAACGTTGCTACCTATTTTAGAACTAAGAAGCAAAGATTAGAAAGTGAAACTCTAAATACAGCGTTTTGAGAGTATATTTTGGTGTCCTAGGGCGAAGGCAGCATTTTGTCATGGCAGTCACGTACATAATGTCATTTTAACATGCCATATAATTTTCCTCACCTAACAACGTCGTATCTTAGGAGAGGAGATGTCAGAAATATGATTATGCACGAAAACCCCTCATTAACGCTTTGTCAACTTTATACAACCCCTCATTAATCCTCTGAGAACTTGGGAAGCACGTGGACCAACCTTGGATTATGACGAATCAACTCATTGTAGAGATTTTGAATGCCCTGGAAGACGTTTCTAAACACGTCGGCCACACATCAAATGCATTGTAAACGTTATTCAACTTCTCTTAGCTGTTCTAAACACATCGTCCAATGTTCAGTTAGCACTTATTAATTGATTTTCTTTAAACACGTTCATTATTATAAAGAAATTAACATTCACCTAGGACTTATTATTTCGATGTGTAAAGAATGTTAAAACCGTAGATTATTAAAGCATTACACACACATAGTATTAAAGTTGTAATCATAATGTCAGAACATTAATGAAAAAAGACATCCATTTGACATATCTAAAATTTGATAACACCGTCTCAAAGTTCAAACATCATCCTCCACGAGCTTACCATCGACTTCATCTTTATCCTTGTCAAAAATTGAGGAATCCAGAGAGGGGTGGTGAAGTGCAAATTGACGAACTGCCCTGTTAAATCCCTGTTCGAACACTTCACGTCCCAAGTTACTGAAGTGTGCAATTTGAGATCGGAGCTATGCTTCACATTTGTGTTTAGCTTCCGTGATCAAAGATAGTTGATGCTCTGCATCTTTACCTCTGAAATTGGCAGCATCAGCCAGTTCCTTGGTTGCCCTGGCCTCTTCCTTCGCATCAGCCGCTGCCTCCTTCCTCAACGCATCAACCTCTTCCTCAGCAGCTTTTGCTCTTTTTTTGGCCTCTTCCAAATCGCCCTCAATGTCTTTCAATTTATCGTCGACGATCTTGATCTTGGCACTTTGAATCTTCTCCAATTCTTAAAATTTAGCACTATATTCATTGTGAACGTCCTCAAATTTTTTTGTAGTGCTCTCTAGCATTGACTTGTGTCCCCCAATAGAGGTCTCCAAATTTCGGATTTCCATAAGTTTTATATCAAGTGTATCTAAAAGATCCTGCTTCTCCCGCTGTAGTACTTTAACTTGATTCTCCAAAGATCGTTTTTCCTTGATGTCGACGTTTGAATCCATTAGTCTCGCTGGCACTGCCATTGCACGCCTCAACATGGCAAAAATAGAATTCAACATTCCTTTATTTCCCACTTAATTAGCAGCTCTTTATCAAAAGTAGATGGATATTCATAATTACCAAATATCAACCTCACCAAGTTTGGCTCCATGTTAAGTTCGCAGATTGAATGATGCTCGGCTTTGCAGATACCGACGTAGTCTATCCATCCAAGAGATCCTTGCCCAGAGTAGAATAGTCCTGGCAGATTAAGCATCTTTGGAACCTGAACTAGAGGCCAATTGCTGTAAGAAGTTTGTGGAGAAGCAGTCCTGTTACGTGCATAGTTGTTTTGATTATTGGAGGATGATAGAACAAGTGCAGATAGTCAATGTTAAGGCTCGAATGAGTACCTTGACGATGCCGAGGACTCCAAAAGTTTGGATGAATCGTCTTGGTGTTGCGAAGACCTTAGTGTTTGAGGATTGCTCTGCTTCACAGGGGACTCGTCGTTTGGCAATGAGTTCCCCCTATTTGGAAAGGAGTGCTCTAACATTTTGGATGAGGCCTCCTCTTCTTTCTGTTGTAATTCATTTGTTTCCACAGAGGCAACTACATCATGGAGCAGCTTGGGATCCCACTGACCAATCAGTTCTGCACAAACAAACATATATGTTAGACAATGACAAACATGCATGCAGATAAATAACCAGACGCAACTCACCATTGAAAAACATCTCAGGTGAATCGGCTTCAACGGATTACATAATAAGTTTGGTTGGTAATGGTTTCCCAAATGAATTTCTGAGATCAATGAGATATTGTATATCTAGCTTTTCCTAGGCCGTTAGGAGATCTTAATCCCTACCTTTGAACTTGCTGGGGTATAACCAATACAAAGGAAACCTTGGCAAATAGTTTTCATTCAATAGTATATGCTTCAAAGGATCAGTCTTCCTGTTTGTCACTTTAAACAAAGTATCCTTGAAGTCTTTGAAAGAATCTTTCTACAGGGAAAATAGTTTAAAACCCTAATTTGTAAGGGCCAAAGATATCCAACCAATCGAATCCCTGTGCTTCATTTGGTAAAAAAAGATTAATGTATTCGCAATGGGTTGTGTATGTAAATATTTACAAACGATCTGGAATGCCCTCAAAAAACCCATGTGTTTCGATGTAGTTGGCTAGGTGTTGTCTGCATTTCATTCAACATTTCGCATTCAAACGGAGAAAGTGGAAACTGAATGTGAAATTCCTTCACCATGTACTCATATATGTATGTATAGTCATTGCTGTCTACACTAGGGGACATGTATACCCTCTCGAACGGCCGACAACCATTGAGTTTGATGAAAGGTATGAGTTCCGGTGCGCAAACATCGTGCTTGCACACAGACCGTTTAAGATACCTATTTGTAAACCTAGGTCCAAACCTTTCAACATCCCCGCTTACCTAAAGGTAATTATTGTCTGTAGGAGGAGTGTATTTCACTCTTTTCTTAGGTTTCTTTCGTCTTGGCTCATCCCCTGACGGAGCCATAGTCTTACGCTTTAAGGGTTTGGCAATGGCTTCACCCTTATCCCTCCCTAACTCATTTTTTGAAGAATGATGAGAATAATATCCTATTGGGTTAACCTGTAGAGGAATTTTTGTACCCCCATTATAAACAGATTCAGAAAAGGAAGACATCGAATAACTTACTAAATGAAGCAAGTAGGACAGAAGCACCAGAGATCGAACAGAAGTACAGATATCGGCGCGAGTATGAGTTCTTTGAATGGGAGAGTGAAGGTTTTAAAAGTGAAACTGAAAGTGAAAACTAAAAATGTTGCATTTTGTTTTTAAAGTTTAGGGTGCTAGGGCGAAGTCAGCATGTTCTCAATGAATAAAAACATGCCACGTCAGTCACCTATTTCCTGTCATTTCAGCATGCCATAGAATTTTTTTCACCTAAGCAGGCCGTATCTTGGTACACTAGAATTCATAAATATGATTATCATCGAAATCCCAACATTAATGCTCTGTCCTGTTTATAAACGCCTCATTAATGCTCTGACAACTTGATAAGGACGTTCACCAACCTTGGCTAATGTTTTTTCAACTCATCAGAGATATTTAGAATGCCTTGGAACACGTCGGCCCAGCTTGGCCCAGTACTTTTAAACACATCAGCAAAGACTGTCATGCTTGCAAGTACGTCGGCCAGTCTCAATGAGCATATATAAAAAGCCTTCAAGCTTCACTCAGTACTTTTAAATACGTCAGACAGTGACTACCATGCATTCAAGTACATCTGTCACCGTCCTACATTCATTTAACATGCCTTCTAATGACTACCATGCACTCAAGTACATCTACTAGCGTAGTACATTGACTTAACATGTCGGCCAATGACTACCATGCATTCAAGTACATCTGTCAGCATCGTACATTCACTAAACATGTCGGCCAATGCTGCAATGCATGCGGTTACCTCGGCCATGCAGGGCATAATACTTTTAAACATGTCGGCCGAGCGCTACCATGCATTCATGTACATATGCCAGCGTCCTACATACACTTAACACGTTTTCCCATGACTACCATGCAGTCGAGTACATCTGCCAGCATAGTACATTCACTTAAGACGTCGGGCGACGACTACCATGCATTCAAGTACATCTGCCAGCGTCCTACTTTCACTTAACACATCGGCCGACAACTACCGGTCGTTCAAGTACATCTACCAGCATCCTAGATTCACTTAACACATCGGCCAACAACTACCGGTCGTTCACGTACATCTGCCAACGTCCTACATTCACTAAAGAAGTCGGCCAACCAAAATGTCATGCTTGCAAGTACGTCGACCAGCCTCAATGGCCACATATAAACAACCTCGAAGCTTCACTTAGTATTTCTAAACACGTCGGCCGACAACTACCATGCACTTAAGTACATCTGCCAGCGTAGTACATTCACTTAAGATGTCGGCCAACAACTACCATGCATGCAAGTACATCTGTCGGCGTCGTAGATTCACTAAACACGTCGGCCAATGCTGCCATGCATGCAGTTACCTCGGCCATGTAGGGCATAGTACTTTTAAACACGTTGGCAAATGTTGTCATTCTTGCAAATACGTCATCCAGTCTCAATGAGTACATATAAACAGCCTCCAAGCTTCACTTAGTACTTCTAAATACATCAGCCGACAACTATCATGCATTCAAGTACATTTACTAGCGTCCTACATTCACTTAACATGTCGGCTGATGACTACCGGTCATTCAAGTACATCTGCTAGCGTCTTACATCCAGTAAACACGTCGGCTAACCAAGCTGTTATGCTTGGAAGTACGTCGGCCAGCCTGAATGAGCACATATAAACAGCCTCGAAGCTTCACTTATTACTTCTAAACACGTCGATCGATGACTGCCATGCATTCAAGTACATCTGCCAGCGTCCTACATTCACTAAGCACGTTGGTGAACCTAATTGTCATGCTTGTAAGTACGTCGGCTAGCCTCAATGAGCACATATAAACATCCTCCAAGCTGGACTTAGTACATATAAACACGACTACCATTTATTCAATTACATCTGCCAACGTCCTACATTCACTAAACACGTCGACCGATGACTACCATGCATTGAAGTACTTTTGCCAGCGTCGTATCACTTAGCACTTATAAGCACGTCGGCCCATGCTTCCATGCATGCGAGTACCTTTCACGATATTATTAACGCCTGTAGTATTTTTTGATTGAAGAAATAAATGAATTTTACTTTATTATTGAATTAACATTGTATATTATTTTAATCATCATTTATCATACATTACAATCTACACTTAGCAAATTTAAAGATGTGTGCCAGCTTAAAGTTATACAATCTCTAAATATTACATGAACACCTTAATAAAATAACTATCGTTATCTACAAAGTAAAGCAACACACGTGTCCATGACAAATGATCAAATCGTGGTAGCTCAATGATGGGACCCCTGCCAACCTGTGAACCACGTATTCAAAATTCAAATTTAAAAATAGGCGAGTTTATCATTGTGTAAGATTTCTATAAAAACCCTTGTTCCCTGGATTATCACACTTGCATGATTTAGGTAAAGTGAACGTATTTTTGGTTAAGGAATATTTTTGCTCTCGTGTTTAGGGTTTATGGATGGTTGATATCTAGATACTCTTGGCAATGTTACTATGTAGGCATTGCGATTCTTATTTATTCTCCAACGCATATGTCGAGGTTGAGGGTGCGTTGTCTTGTGTGAGTACCCTCTCTCTCTAGTAATGCTCTTAGGGATATCTGCCTTTTGGTTACTTCTTGACCAAACTAGCTCAGAGATACATGAAAGGATCTCTAGATGGTGCAGATAATCCCTAAACCAAGGTCAGTTGAATTCTTTGAATATATTCTAACGTTTTCATTGGTCAATGACATTAATTTGTTCTTAAGTCAGTCATACTTTACCTGTTTAACCCAATATGTATTGGAGAAGATATAAAAATCACAATATAAGAATTTATTACGTGTCATGTATTATATATCAATATTATTGTTGCACTTAATGGTAGACGTACACATACCCAATAAGTGTTATTCATAATCTAAATATTACATGACGTTGACAAATCCAGTCGTCAGCAATATGTCCCATTCATCCATTTATAAATACGTTTGGCAAGATTCAATTATTACTTTGTTTATTCAAACACATGCATTATTACAAAGAAGTGAACCTTCTCCTACCACTTTATTACGTTGTCAAAAGAGGCAAATAAACACATTATTAAAGCCGTATGCAGACCGATTGTGAAAAATGGAACAAACATGTCATTACGTTAATCAGAGTACCCAAATTTTGTAGTCCATATGAAGTTTTCCAAGCAAACTTAACCAAGTTAAAATTAACAATTTCGAAACAAAAGTTCAAAATGTTAACGTCCAATTAAAACTTCAATCATCATCTTCCACTAGCTTTTCGTCCTTTACATCTTTGTCCATGTCGAAAATTGAGCAATCCACCGAAGGGTGAAGAATTACAAATTGACTAAGGGCCCTCTTGAATCCGTCTTCGAATGCTTCCAGGTCGACACTACTGAACTCTACAAGTTTACCTCTTATATCTGCTTCAGTTTTATCCTTACCTTCTTTGATAAAAGATAATTGATCCTCTATATTTTTAACTCTGATCTCGGCAGCATCAGCCAGTTCTTCGGCAGCCCTTGCTTCTTTCTTCTCAGCCTCGACCTCTTTCTTCACAACTTCAACCAATTCCTCAGCAACTTCTGCTTTTTTTTTTGTTCTTTTCCAATTCATCTTGAAGTTTTTTAACCTTATGCTCGATGGTCTTCAGTTGGGAACATCGATCGTTCTCAAATTTTTCAAATTGAGACTTATATTGATCCTCGACTTCCTTCAATTTTTCTTCAGCTAGCCTTACTATCGTCTTCTCCCTACAAAGATCAGACTCCAAATTCCTCATTTCGTCTAGTTTCTTAGTCAGAGTATCTGATAGTTCCTTTTTTTCCCGCATTAGTCCTTCAACTTGATTCTCCAATAACTGTATTTCAGTCATCTCGACGGTAGAACCCATTAGTCTCCAAGACACTGCCATTGCAGGGCCCAACATTGCAAAAAGAGAAATCAACATTCCCTTATTTCCCACAGAATCTAGCAGCTCTTTATCATAATCAGATGGAAACTGTGAACCCCCCAATTGCGACCTCACTAACTCAGGGTCCATGTCAAGTTCCCATAGTGAATTCAACTCAGGTTTGCATATCCCGACGTGGTCTACTCGGGAGAGAGTTTCTTGCCCAAAGTAAAATAGGCCTGGCAGATTTGGCAACCCTAGATGTTGTACTGAAGGCGTTGTGCTACCTGAAGATTAGGGATAAGCCACAATCATATACGCAGAGTTTTTTTGAGTCCTGGAGGAAGACAGAGGAAGTGCTAATTGGTGAGGTTGACTCTGTTGTCGCATTTCAGAAGCTAAGACTGCTAGAGTATTGTTTTGATGAATTTGAAACTCCTCTTTGCCTGATTGTGCCCTCTTTTTTTGAGACGACTCCTGCATCATTTTTGATGAGTCCTTCTGTTGCTCAGAATTCAGCAACGATTGAGGATTAATCTGCTCTATAGTGCTGTCGTGGGGTGGGCATGAAGACCCCCTCTTTGAGGCCGAGTTGTCCAGCATTTTAGAGGAGTTTTCCTCTGGCTCTGAATACACCAATTTCCTCTTCTTAGCAGTTTGCTTTGCTGCTTCATCCAGGTCGACAGAGGCAGCTACAACTCTTAGGATCTTACGATTCCACTTTCCCATCACTTCTGCACAAACAAAATCTACAAGTTCACCATTCAAATTCCTACAGGTTCATCTGCGTCAACAGAATCTATCCACTTTTTAATGATTTTTCGTATGTAATTCTAAAATCAATTAAACAATTCTCTGTTTTCTTAGGTTTCTTTTGCATTGGCTCATCCCCCAACGAAGCCTCAGCATTACGTTTTAATGTTTTTGCATTTGCTTGATAGTCCTTAAGGTTTTATCAATGGCTTCCCTAAGCCAAGGTCCCAAGTAGAACCCGAATAATATTGTATGTGTTCAACCTTGAAACCAACTTTATTACTAGCGCTAGAACAACGTCACAAACAAAATAAAAAAAAATAGATGAAACCAAGAACTTACCAAATTCAACAAGTCAACGAAAATGTGAGCAAGATTGGAGATTGGCACGAGTATGGTTTCGTTGAATGGCAGAGGGAATGCTCTAAACTTTGCTAACCTAATTTCAAAATAAGAAGGAGACCTTAGTAAGTGAAAGTTAAAACATAGGGTTTGGAGTCTAATATTTTGTATTGGTCACGTCACCATTTTCTCACCGAGTGAAAGGCTTCCACGTAAGTCACCTACGTGCTGTCATTTCAGTATTCCCGAGAATTTTCTTCACCTACCAATGCCGTATCTTGGGAGAGAAAATATCAGAGGTATGATTACTAAGAAAACCCCTCGTTAATGGTCTGACAACTTTATAAAACCCAAGGCTCACATTTTTATAATTGTGACTTATCACTTATAAACCACTAAGTCTTCCAAGCCTTCCTTAACACTTTTAATCAAGTACGCTAGACTTTCATTGTATTTTAGTGGAAATTGAATGAAGTCCATAATCTTTTTTTCTGTAATTTTTTTTTAAAAAGTCTCTGTAGAGAATTAGAGACGATTTTTTTAACAACATTAATAACTTCCACATTACATGAATAAAACTTATAAACCAAATTGCCTATACCAAGACAAAGGTTCTACCTACAAGTTTAAAAGATAACTGTGCTGGCTCTGTAAATTATATTTGCAGACACAGGTTTCCATTTTTATGTAAGTATGCCTTAAAGATTTTTTGGTCAACAATATTTATCGTGAACCTGATATTCACCAAAGAGGCAAGTTTTTGACTTCGCTTGAGACTGCACTGCAGGAAAAAACCACACTTGTATCTTCTGCAACCAAAATTCATATGCCAAGTCAAACGTTTTACGAAAAATTTTATTGTATGTCTCTTTTTGTAACAACATAAGAATTTTGGGTGCAGAAAATATTACCTTATATGGTATGTTGAATTTGTTTTGCGTGAAAAAGATAGTTGTATTGCCTCTTTACATCAATTTCCCCACCATATCTTATTGACCCTATATATACATATATTCACCGCTGTGGATTTCCATGTAAGCTGAAGTCCAAATGGCTTTGGTTAGAAAGCAAACTAGCTTTATACAAGACCTTACTGCTTGAAAAGAAAATTGGCACACTGTAGTTCGAATAATACGATTGTGGTTCGTTTTTTATTTTAACAGACCAAATCTTTCGTTCTCAATGGAATTGGTCCTTCAAGATGAATTGGTAATATGTTGTCCTTTGTTATCCTGAAAATCTTTGATTCATCATTTTTTCATTATTTCAACACAATTTATGCAAGGTAATAGTATCCATGGTTCAATCAGGAGGGCTCTCACATACAAGTTCCAAAATGATATTCTTAAGGACAATGTTTATTCTATACAAAATTTTAGTGTTGCACCCAATGGGGGCTCCTATAGAACAAGCCAACATGCTTACAAAATCAATTTCCAGTTTTGAACAAAGGTTATTGGTGTTGATAGCAAACTGGTTCCTACCAGAAGTTTACATTACACACCTCTCTCCTTATTGACTTCTTTTAGTTTGGACACAGACTATTTAGTTAGTAAGTTATGCTATTATCTTCCAATATCATCTCAAATCATTTACACTTTATATATTACAAAAATTTATTGAATTTTGCATAGGTTATGGGAGTTTTAATTGGTGTGGGAATCAAAAGAGAGCTCCAAAGAAGGGAAAAAATAACCAAGTTGAATGTTATTTTTTTGGAGGCTGACGGGTAAAATAAATTAATAATGTGTTATTTTTTATCAATTGATTAGGTATTTTGTTTAACTGAACTTAATTTTGGCGATAAACTTTATTTGGTAAATATGTGGACGAGCTAAACGCATTCCTAGCTTCTGGAGAGGTTCAAAATGTTTTTATTTCTATTGAATTTGCAAAGCTGAAGCTTTTTCAAAGTATGTGATTCACAGTACAACTATAGTTTATTCATTTTTACTTTTGTTAACTTTCGTTAATTAAAATGTTTTTACTTTTTAGAAAAAATTTGTCTTCAAAACTGTATTGATTATATTAAAATAGTTTACAATGTTAACTGTGAGGAGGCAACGAAATTAAAAAAAGAGGTAATCATTTATAATTCTTTAATTATTTTGTTAACTTCCTTATACATGCAAAATTTCATGTAATCACAATTTTCATATGTGTAGGATGTCTCAAAGTTCTAAGTCCCCCTCATAGGGACTCAGTCAGTTGTGTGAAAGTTCTAAACACATTGCTGAAGATGAGTTCCTCCTAAACACGGTAGAGTCACAATTGAACGATTAAAAGATTACAAACATGTTTGACTTATTTACCCCAATATTTGGACATTAGTTTATTCTTTAGCTTTGAGATTGATAAGTTTGTCAAAATCTTTCAGGAAAACACTTTTGTTGTTTTGGCTACTATCAAACATATTTTTGATGATGAGTAGTGGTATACAGCTTGCACATGGAATAAAGTTGTATACCCATATTTAAAGATGTTTTTGTGTGAAAAATGCAATAAACACGTCATGAAAGTTCAACCGAGGTATATTTTATGTTTATTTAGCTTATTTAACCTCACTTATTATTAATTATTAATATTCTACAGTTTACATATTTTTTTTTATTATTGTATTTTATATTATACATTTCATTGGTAAATAATTATTATTTAATCTGTTTCTGTTTCAGGTATAAGTTGAAGGTTAGAGTTATGGATGAAACAGATTCGACAACTTTCATTCTTTTTGATAAGGATACTGCTACACTTGTGAAAAAGTCTTGCTCAAAAATTCTTGAATCGCTGGAAAAAGTTGTGCATATAGCTTTCCCTAATTTCATTTATTTATATATATATATATATATATATATATATATATATATATACACACACATATACATTATAATTATTTGAATCACATAAATACAATAAAGTTTATTATTTCAAAATACTGGTGGTGGTAATTTGCCAAAGGAATTCGAAGTTCTGCTCCATAAGACTATTTTATTTAAAGTACAGAGTAGAAATGAGGATAACTTTATGATTTGAACAATCGTTCAGAGTAAAAAAAGTTTGTACTGATGAGTTTATCATACAGAAATATGTTGAAGGAGTGATGAAGCCACAAGTTTATACTTTGTTGTTACTGTTTATGATTTATTATTTCATTCACATTTTAATGTTTTTGTTTTTGAAATACCTTTCTTACTGATCTTTTTTGTTTAAAGGATGTTTTTTTCTAAGAGTGGACAGTTGTCAACAAAGCAAAATGTAAACAATGTTGTCTGTGTTGCAGTTGTAGAGGTATGTATAGTTTAATGAAACAAATATTTTTTTTAACAACATCAATTTGAAATTTTCTAATTTTGTGTTTTTGTAGGATCTATTGCCAAAATTTTTGAATGAAGCACACGACATTGGCTCACAGACTGTTGACTTAGCCACAAATGTTCTCAGCAATGACATTGGAATTACTGGACAAAAAAGAAAATGTGCTTCAAGTTTGCAATCTTCTAAAGATGATGTTCCATTGATAAAATGAAGAAAAAACATCAAAATAGAGAAGTGACTTTGGTTATGACTTTAGAAATTTCGCATAATTGTTCGATGTTGTGTAACTTAAGCACTTTTTTTTATATTTTGGTACGACATTTGCTTAAAGTACTGTTATCTAAACTTATATTATTATGACATTTTGTTGAATGTTAATTTTATTTTGGTTATGCATGTCATGTAATCGAATTTTAAAGCATAAGTTGATTTGGTAATTACATTACTTTATTAGTCGTTTAGGTGGATTTTTAATTACAAATATATATATCTATATTTGCAAATCAGTTTCTTATTGTATACCTTAGTCACCATGTGTAACCAAAGGCACAAATAATCCTTTTGTACAGTTATTTCAATACATTAATATACCTTTGTTTTATTCTTATTTTTTTCTTCCTTTGTCTAAATGTAGCACTATATTACAGGTTATAAATCATCTAAAATTAACTTACCCATTACAATTTTTTCAATGGCATAGTTTTCTAAAAACAATAATTAAAGAGGTGAAATGTCATATCAATCACACTCCATCAAATCGTGAAACCTCATGTCAATCACACTCTATCAATTCGTGAAACCTCAGGTCATTTCAATTGACAACCTCCAACGTGATATTCAAAATTTTCGGATTTCAAAATTCATCTTCAAAATGAATTTTAAAACATCTATAATAACCTCATTCTCGGGATGAGCAAACTCAAGTTTGGGTAAAGTTTACGTCTTTTGTGGGTATTGTTGTTGATGATGTTCCTTTTGGGAATGGTTCAGTGTACATATTCTTCGCAGTGTTACTATGTTTGCATTGCGATTCTTATGTCTTCTCCAGGAAATATGTTGAGGTTGAGAGTGAAATGTGTTTTGTGTGTGATTTAGTTTTCACTACGGAAATCCCTTCCAGAGATGTTGTTGACTGGCTGCACGCAAACACATTAAACCAAAACAACCACACAGTAGAGTCTTCTTGGAGTCCTAATACTCCTACTTCTGCTGCTACGTATTTTTTAGGTTTTTGTTTAACAATTTTGTTTGTGAGAAACTTTTTGTATGACGTTGCATTCTTCAATTTGTTTCAGTGGAATGTCGCATATATTTCTTCCTAGCTATGTCTTTCTTATTTAATTGAATGTATTAAACGTCTTTGATTTTTTATTTTTTATTTTTGTTATGACTTACCTGACTTTTTAAGTGAAGGTTGGAGTTGAACCATCTATCACCTCATATATCATGGAGAAGATATAAGAATCATAATACCAATAGAGTAACACTGCAAAGACCATGTACACTGGCCCATTTGCAAAGGATCATCATCAACAACTTCATCCCCAATAGACGAAAATTTAGCGCAAATTCAAGTTCGTTAATCCAAAAAGTAAAATGCAAGATTGTCATATGAACCAAAGGAGGGCGAAGTGAAAATGTTTGAGATGTTTAACTTAGGTTTTTAGAATTTTATGTATTTTGGGTTTCAGAAATTCAATGTTCTTAAGTCTTGTATTGTTCTTTAATCAATGAATCTTACTTCATTAATGGTTCGCTTAATTTACTCTACTTATAATTAATGGCCTAAGTACACAAATGTTACAAGTTCAGCATGGTCTAATATGCGAATAAGACTAACAATAAAATAGTTATCACCTAAAGTTATACATCCTCTGAATATGACATTAACACCTTAATCAAATAACTTGAATTAAAAACCACTAGGTCACTTTATATCCAGACTGCACACCTTGGAGAATCTTCTAACAATCAGTTTTAAACGCCCCACGAGAGTTTGAATGCACAAAGACGTCGGCCAACTTAGTTAACAATTATAAACACATCCGCCAAACTTTCACTGAATTCAAATACCTCGGCAAAAATTGACTTATCACATCCAAAGGCGTCGTCCAGAGTTTGAATGCATAGAAAGTTGTCGGCCAAACGTCACTTAGGATTTATAAACAATTCGGCTAGATTTTGAAAGATTAACACGTCGGCAAAAGATGGCATGAAGACGAAACACGTAGGCAACAATTTGAATACGTATGCAATTTTTTTAATGCAACAAAACACGTTGGCAACTCATCAGTTAACACTTATAAACAACTAGCTAGAGTATGAATTCTTTCAAACACGTCGGTCAAGCTTCAATTAACACTCATTAATACGTCGACCATGTATTCCATTCATCCAACTACGTTTGACAACCTTCAGTTAACACTTAAAACCACTTTCGCGATATTTTGAATACATCCAAACACGTCAGTCAAACATGACTTAGCACTAACAACACCTCCGCTAGATTTTGAAAGATTAACAATTGGCGCAAAGATGACATGAAGACGAAACACATATGCAATATTTTGAATACGTGGCAATTTTTTTAATGAAACAAAACATGTCGGCGACCCTTTAGTTAACAGTTATAAACAACTAGCTAGAGTATGTATTCTTTCAAACACGTTGGTCAAGCTTCAATTAACACTCATTAATACGTCGGCCATGTATCTCATTCAGCCAATTACGTTTGACAACCTTCACTTAACACTATAACCATCTTCTCGAGATTTTGAATACAGCCAAACCCGTCGGCCAAACATGACTTAGTGTCGCAACCGGGATCACGACGGGGCGATCAAAAAATTATTTTAAAAAATATTTAAACTGAGATTAGAGTTGCCACCATAGTTTATTATGGAAAATCATAGAAAAACCAAAAATAAAAATGTCTACTAACCAGATTCAAAGATTCGGGAGTCGGTTACGTGTGGGGAAGGCATTAGCACCCCACAACGCCCGTCCTAAGACGATACCCTTAATCAAATGAATAAAAATAAGTGTGGTTTTAAAAAATATCATTTTTCCCAAATAATAACAATAATAATGAGACTAAAGACAAAACAAACAAATATATAAAAGACAAAACAAACAAGAAAACATGCTTATAAAAATCATAACAATAAATAATAATTAGGCGGATAAAAATAACAAATAAAAATAAAACAAACAAACATATATATATTTTTTATTTATTTGGGCCCGACAAAGCTTGACCTTGGTCCTACGTATCTCTCTATATGATAGAAAATCAGGGTACACGTAGTTCTATTCTAAAAATTTGTTGGATGACATTTGATATTTTTTTAGCTTATGAATATTTTCTTTTATTTTTGGCAATTTATTTTATATAATTTTTTTTAATTATTTTCTATTTTATTATTTTTTTCTTGATAATTGTTTATTTAAAGGAAACTCGGGAAAAGACTTTTTTTTATATTTAAAAATGTTTATTAAAAAACTATTTTTATTTTAATTTGAGAAAGGAACTGATTTTTATTATCTTAAAGAAATTTTTTTTATTCTTTAAAAAAACATATCCTTTTTAATTTTTTATTCATTATTTTCAAAAAAATATAACTATTTTTCATATTACAAAAAAAACTTTTTCTTTTATTTCATTTTTAAATTGTCTTTATATTTTATTTTCGAAAAACGTGTTTCTATTACCTTATTTTCATAAAAAAATGTTTTTTTTATTTATTATTGAAAAGACATGTTTTTATATTTATCTCATTTTTATTATTTTTGAAGATGTTTTATCTTTATTATTTTAGGGTTGTTTTGAAACTTTTCCCTTTTTGTTTTGAAAATTTATATTTTTTATATTTTTTTCAAGAACTATTAATTTATTAAATTTTAGAAAGCATTTCGTTCGTTCTTTGAAAATTGAAAAATGTTTTATAAATAGAGTAAATAGAGCAACCACATGTATGTGATAAGTATATAACACAGAGTAAATAGAGCGTACCAGTTGAAGATCCTCCAAAAACACGTTCCCTTCTTCTCTGAACTCTCACCTTGAAACGATCTACTCACTAATATTCAGGACCCTTTTTAGTATCTCTAATATTTCTCGTGTTTTTTTCACGTGTCTATTCACTTACTCACTATGCATATTTATACTAATTCTAGTCAGCCCACTCATAATTCAAATTTTAAATCCCTTAATTCCTAATTATTCCCACTTAATTATAATTTGTGAACTGCCAATTGATTATTCTCTTTTAATTCAGATTCAAATCTATTAATTCCTAATTATCCCCACTTATGACACCAACTGACTGTTGAATCCCAAAGACGAACCCAGACTGAAAAATGGGTAGAATTGTACCATTATTGTTGTTATGGCATCATAACCTCCCATACATATAATCAAATTTGAAAATAAATGAATATGGGAAATAAATAGGGAATATTGGAGGTAATGTGGCTGAAACATTTTATTATTATTTTTTAATTGGTTTTTTCCTTTATTGTTTTTTTCCATTTTTACATTTATTGAAAGCAACCTAAATAACACAACAATAGAAATAGATAGTTAAACCTTTTCATTATTTTATTTTAATATTATTATTATTTTGAAATATATATTTATTATCATTATTTTTTCTACTTTTCGAAAAATAAACAAATTATCAAATTACTATTTTAGAACATTAACCACATGGAGCCTGTAAAATAAAAAGGATGAGCATAACAATTCAAAAAGAAAATGCATCAATTATTAGACAATCAACATTTAATTGAAAATCATCATCATTTAATCACTATTAAGCAGAAAATCGTTTGGAATTAATCAGAATAATAATCAGATCAACTATTCAAATTTCTAGCCTTTCTAATTTTTTTTTGAAATTTATCTTCAATTAATTTTCGTATCATTCATGGGCATCAAAAAAGGCAAGCAAAGAGAGGATGTGACATGGCAACACTTTAATGACAATTTTATTTTTATTACTATCATTTTTTTAATATATTTTTAATAGACTGATTTTCTTTACTTTTTTTCTTTTTTTACGAATTTTATTTTAACTTTATTCATAAAACAGAATGGACCAAAACTCTTTTTTTATTTAAATAATAACACACATTTTTATTTTTATTTTATATTTTTTATATTTTAGAATAATTTTATTTGTCCGGACGAAATTGGGTGTTGACAGCTGTCCCTCCTTATTTAAATTTTACTAGATGATCTGAACTTATAAAATTCAGATTATCTGAGTAAAATATAAGTAAGGACAAAAATACTAATTTCGTTCGATTATGAAAATAAAAGACAATAAAATAAATGTATAGATAGAGGCTCAGACCTTGTATTGAGACGAGAGGGTCGCGTACCTTGACCTTGTACTGAGATAATAGGGTTGTAAATTTTGGATTTGAACTGACCTTGTACTGAGATGAGAGGATCTTTTTTTTTTTTTTCATTTTGACCTTGTACTGAGACAAGAGGGTCATTGTTCTTGATTTTGACCTTGTACTGAGACGAGAGGGTCTTTGTTCTTGATTTTGACCATGTACTGAGACGAGAGGGTCATTGTTCTTGATTTTGACCTTGTACTGAGACGAGAGGGTCGTTGTTCTTGATTTTGACCTTATACTGAGACGAGATGGTCGTTATTTTTCATTTTAACCTTGTACTGAGATGAGAGGGTCGTTGTTCTTCATTTTGACCTTGTACTGAGACGAGAGGGTCGTTGTTCTTCATTTTGACCTTGTACTGAGACGAGAGGGTCGTTGTTCTTCATTTTGACCTTGTACTTAGACGAGAGGGTCGTTGTTCTTCATTTTGACCTTGTACTGAGATGAGAGGGTCGTAAACTTTGATTTTTGGACTGACCTTAAATCAGAGGGTCATTTATCGGAATTTGAGACCATGCATCAGAGGGTCATCTATCTGAATCTCACACCATGCTTCAGAGGATCATAACTCTTTATTAAATCTCTCAAGAATGTCACTAAGATTATACTATCTTGTTTTAAAATGCGAAAATATGACATTGAGTCTTTTCCCTTAATAATATCTTCTGTTGATTTGCATGAAGTTTGATTTTTCCTTGTTGAAAGATGTATGTTGGATGCATGAAAATGCATGAATTTTTCATTTTGTTTGTTCTTTTTAAAGAATGCATTTACGAATGCATGAAATGTGATTTTTTTTTAAAAAGAATGCATGTTAAAATACATGAAATTTGTTTGAATATGAATTTATGATTTTGTTCTCTTTGAAAAATGCATATAAGAATGCGTGAAATTTGATTTTTTGCTTGATGCATTTATAAATGAATGAAATTTTTTTATTGAATATGAATTTTGAAAATGCATGTTTGAATGCATGAAATTTGATTTTTTGTTTTTTTTTTCGAATGGTGCATTTACGAAAGAATGGAATTTTTGATTAAATATAAATTTTGAATTTGAATGAAAATGCATATTTGAATACATAAAATTTGATTTTTTTGTACTGTTTGAATAATGCATTTATGAATGAATGAAAGTTTGATTGAATATGAATTTCTGGTTTGAATGAAAATGCATGTTTGAGTGCATGAAATTTGATTTTCTTTTGTTTTGAAGGGTGCATTTATGAATGCTTAAAACTTTGTGAATTTTTTTGAATGAAAATGCATGCTTGGATGTATGAATTCTTTTTGTCTTTTTGATTTTGTTCTTTTTTTTTTTTTGAAAAATGCATTTATGAATG
>Ga0209700_104666_pt1 | contig 24315 bp, 12 predicted proteins | sample SiratroredBW_FD_187528 | JGI IMG/M metagenome (GOLD analysis project Ga0209700, IMG submission 187528) | Root nodule microbial communities of legume samples collected from California, USA - Siratro red BW (SPAdes) (version 2) | ecosystem: Host-associated > Plants > Roots > Nodule | place: USA...
TAGAAAAGAGGGGATTAGGTGTGTAAAAGAAGTTACTTAGTGGGAGAGTGATTGAAAAAAAAAAAGTAAGAAAGATATTTGTTTTTTTATTTAATGCGCAAATTAAGAAATGTTAAGAGTAATGCAGTCAAAATACACACCTTAACTTGCTACCTTTTTTTATGTTTTCTTAATGTAAATAAGTTTTATTAATTATTCTTAATTTTATGGGTATTGTTGAAAAAATAAAATATAACAGTTAAAAAGACTAAATTAAAATTTAAATAAAGAAGTTAATATTCTATAATGGAGGGGTATATATTATGTACGGGTTAGAAGGAGATAGGGGAATAGAAGGATGTCAATTCCATTGATAAAAGGATACATGAGTCTCCAAAGAAGATGACAAAGGAATATTTTCGTATAACATATCGTAGCACAACATAGTTGGGGAAAAATAGTGTTTTAAATCTTTTTTGAGTTTAAAGACTCTTAGTGCACAACAATTAGGGTGGAGAGTGCTTTTTGATAAGATCCCACCGAGGGTAAATTTAATGTAAAAAGGGGTATATATTGGTAATATCTTGTGTGAACTATATAAGAAATCATAGGAGACAACCACAAATTTATTTTTCAATTGCAGAATAATTAAGAGAGTATGGAAAATGTATGATAGGTACTTTAGAATAAGTTTAGCGCATCTTAATCAACTTAAGGTTAACTTTCAGCACTTTCATCTTATGGATTTAAATGGAAAACATAACATGGAAGGGATTGTGGATAGAAATCATTTGAAGGATATGAAACCATAAGAATAGGGTAATGTTTAGGCAATGAAGATAGATGTAGAGGAAATGTGGTGTATGTCCAACTAAATGCATGGTTATGGCTGAAATACAAACTATTAGGGGTTTTATTCTCATATTTCAGACGAGTACCAATGTCTAATGTAATGCTTAAAAACATTGACAAACATAACCGCAGCTGAAGGCACTGGTGTTACATAAATAAAAGAAATACTACTAATTACAGTAGAAATATAAATCCTGTATATAGAAGAATTGGTTACTAGCTGAGAAGATGTTTGAGAGTATTTGTGAGAACAATTAGTAGGACATAAGGAACTGGAAACAGTAGGGAGGAGAAAGAGTATAAATTTTGGTAATATGAAATTGGGAACTCTGTGAGTATGGAATCACTAATAATCGTAAGTCAAAAGGATAAGTGATTAATTGTAAGTTCTAAGTGTGGGATTAGATAGTGGGTGACTACGCATATACAGGGTATTGAGGGTTAAAACACAGAAGGCTCATAACTAGTTCATAAATTTAAAATAGATAGGGTAAGGGGAATTTTCAGAGTATAGAAGTAGTTTTCAACTACGACAGCTACTTAAATTAGCAAAAGGAGTACATGGGATAGTCTAAAACCTAACCACAAAGACCCAAGTCTCTATATTTTGCAGTATGCTTTTTATTTTGTACATGTTTGAAGGAGTATTTGGCCTAGGAAGTGACTTTGCAAAAAAAATGGTAGTAATACAAAGAAAGCAATGCATAATGGAAGCAATCTGTCATATTATCAATAGATATCAAAGGGTAGGAAAGCTACAAAGTATAGTTACAAACCTTTTTAGAGGAAACTGATATATAAGAAAGAGCGGAGAAACAAACACTACAAAAAAAGTAAAAATTACTGATAAGACAAATCCATCGGAAACATCCAAAATTCGTCGGTAAATTGATTATATATAAATTTATCGACGGATTTCTGAGTCCATCAGTAATTACCGATGGATTTCTGAATCCATCAGTAATTACCGAAAAATTTAGGATAAATCTGTCAATAAATCCGTCGATAAATTTAGCAGCAGATGATATCCGTCGATAAATTTAGCGACGAATGATATCTGTCAATAAAATTGTCTATTTTACCGACAGATAAAGTTCTGTCGATAAAATTTCGTCGGTAATTTAATTTATTTTTATAGTGAAAAAAAGTAATAATAATGTAAGCTTGAAGAAGGTATAATTAATGATGAGAAGAAGAAGCATGATAGTTCACTACCAGAAGGTGTATAACAATATTTTCTTTTGCTAAGGAGGAATGAAACAATAGTCATGTTTGTGTGGAAAGATGGGAACATATATAGCAAAGGAAATTGGAGCAACATGCCAAGAGAACTATATTGATGTTACATATTTATATAAATTGAGAATTATTGCTACTGGAATTTTCTCTTAGTCGCACATATGACTAAGACTAATAATACTCCTTTTTGGATGATATCTTTTATATATCATATTATACATGTTTTTTGTCAGTTTAATATTTAAATATAGAGATATGGGGTGTTGTAGGATTTTAGGAATGTTTAGGAGTACTTTTTATCAAAACACCCTAAAATCTCGTTTTGTATAGTACTAATATAAGGGTTTAAACATCCCTTTGTACTTTCTATTTACTCTATTATTTTGATGGTAAAAAACTGTACGGGTTACAATGAGTGCTTAGCTCTAACCAATCTCTATAATTTGTCCTTACCCCTTTGATTTGAGTATAGAATCATGGACTTGTGTATTTGTTTTTTATCCTTTTGAGTATATTGTTAAATTCAGACTCCCAATGTTTAAATTTGAACTAGGTTGAGGGAGAAAGCAAATTTGACACCTTATGAGAAAACAAGAATGATCAGCATACATGTTAGTTTTGAATTCTCTTGATTGAGATTTGATTTTAAGAACATAGAGACAATATAACTGACAATTTTGGTATATACATGTTGTTCTGCTGTTAAACAAGTTCTTTAAAGTTATTTTGATAATATTTGAGGTATTTAGATGACAAGGTCTTGAGAAAATTCTTGATGCAGCCATTGTGGCGCTAGGTGCAATTTCGAGAGGGTACTCTCGGGATAGGTTGCGTTGGGCGCCACTTACCTGGGCCAGGCGCATTCCTCTCGAGTTTGCAGAGTCAAGCGCCACTCGCTTAGGGTTTAGCACTTTTCTCTTATTTTTACATGCAATATCTATGTTTTTCTTAGACTCTTATGCTTTTTATTTATTTATATATATTGTATTTACTTGTTTCATTAAGTATAAATTGAATTATATTTAATTACGTGAATGTTTGAATTTCATATTTATTGTTTGTGAAAGGAATGATGTATGATTTGAAATATTTTGGCATGTTATGAATTGTGGATTTAATGTTATATATTGATGTGAATGATAAAATTGAGGTCATATATTTTGGATAATGTATAAGTTATCGCTTGCTTGTGTGTATTAAGTATTAGCATTTATGTTTTAATAAGGATCCTCTAGATTCACTAGTGATCTAAGTCACATAGACTAAGATGTCAAGTAGTGAAAACCTGATACGGGAGTTCATACATACTGAGATCGCTGGTAAACACTCGATATTAGATGTTTGAATTTACCTTGATCATTTCTCTTAGATTGACTAGTAATATAAATCTTGAATATTGGATTAAATTTAATTTGTGGTAGTAGTCAACTTAATACAAGTCTTTCAGAAATAATAGGTCCATGTATACCTTACGTGTTTGATGTGTGTCATACGAACTATAAATGTATATGTAGTTTAAATGTTAATTAATATTGATTTTTGAAATAAAGAGAAATATGGTAATGATATATGAATCTAATAAGTCATAACTATAAGTGAATATTGAATATAATTATTTTATTTACTTATATCATTATATGTAAAAAAAAAATTAATTTCACTAGTTTACCTTATATTTGTGTTGTGTTTGTTTATTTTAAATTTATGATAATTATCTATTATACAGGAATAGATAGTATTATAGATGGTGATGTTTTAGAATCAACATGATGGAATTCATTTTTTTGTTATATTTGAATATTGTAAAATTTCTATGAAAAATATATATTTTAAGATATTGAGTGATATATATATTTTTTGTAATTAGAGAATTTTATATATATAAAATGAATACGAAATAAAATTTAAATATTCAGTATATAAAATTAGGATAAAATATGTACTTTAATGAGAATATAATAAAAAAGAGCTCTAGTCTAAGGAAAAATTTCTAAAATTTGTGTTGTTAAAACATAACTTTTAAAAAATATTCCTCTTTAATATAATTATTCTAATTTAAACAGATGGTATTTTTATTTTTGTAGAAGCTATCACATATCTCGTTATAATAGTGTAGCTAGTCACTCATCATTTCCAACTTGAATAATGTTAATCGATTTCAATTGGATTTATTTAAAGTATGGTATTAAAATAGTCCATAGAAAATCAAAGACATGTTTTATAATTAACAAGTTTATACATATATATTTTATTTAAGTCATAGAGTTTTTTTTTTAAATAATAAGGTTTCAGTTTTAAGCTTTATCAATAAAAGAAAGAAACAAGGTCGAGGAGAAATTTCATTAAAAATATGTTATGTTTATTATTAGAAAAGACATGTCTCTTTACTAACTTAAAAAATTATTTTAAACAAAAATAAAATAAACAATAATATTTTATATTATATTCTCTTGGATATATATGTCCCTTATTGGCCTCCATTTTCAAAATGTTATATTCTCTTGTGGAAATCAAAATTATTGAAAGAAAATACATTCATATTTCTTTTCAATAATTTCATATTTTAAAAGAGTTTTCCAAAATGTTAGATGTGTGTATCATTTTTTTATCGGTAATATATATATATATATATATATATATTTGCAAATTGATTTATACAAATTTGTATTAATGTGAACACACTAAAGAAACAATCTACGCAAAGTCTTATTATCTCATAAATCAACATTACTAAACACAATCCCTAGTTACACATATGCTTGTATATCACAAAATTGGTATTTTTTAAATTTCGCCAACATTTCATCCACACTTACTCTACTACTCATCAGTTTCATTGATGCATGTATCATTAACTAGTAAATTAATTAGAGTGTGTTTATTTTAACTTTTAGTGGTCTAAAATACAAGTCTTGATTCAACACTTCATCTAAATTAAAATACTTCAAAGAAAAGTTTTATTTTTCACCGCTTAATCAACTTGAATAAAATTATCTCTTTAGGAAGTATAATATAGTTTGTACAAAAAAGAATGTGCATGTATATTCATGTTATGGAGTATTATATAACACTAATTTATTTATTTTATTACTTTCTTAATAAAAAAAACTGATTTGTCCTTTTTAATTTTAAAAAATGAAAAAAAAAATTTCTTCTCCCCCGATGTTATTTTATCTCCAACTATTTTTGATAAACATGCAATCTTTAGTTCTAAAGTTTCCATCATGATCTATTTTTAAACTTTTAAATTTAAAATAAATTAATTAATAATATTTAACTACTTATAATTTAAGGATGGAATCCAAATTGTTAAAGACATTATATATGATGGATTAGGATTAAACTTAATAACTCACAATAAATATTATTTGAACACTCCAATCTAATATTATGTAGAATACAACAAAAACTATAAGATATGAAGAAAAATAACTCACAATAAATATTATTTGAACATTCCAATCTACTATTGTGTAGAATACAACAAAAACTATAAAATATGAAGAAATATTACAAGGTTGATCAGTCTTTAATAAATTTAGAAATTAAATAAATAACTCAAGAAAATAACTCTAGTTTCTAAAATTTTCAGAACTAAAATTTGTATTTCAAAATCAATACCCTTATTTAACATGTATTTGACTCAAATAAATTTTGCTCAACCTCTAAAAGCTAACCTGATTTATTATTAAGCTATAACCTCCTAATTTAATGCTAACATCAACATTTTAGCACCTTTTCAAGTGACTAATTAATTACATAAATAGAAAACTAAAAACACTATCTACTAAGTACTTGCTACTTTAAACTCTATGGAAAAAACAATCAAAATATATGAAAGTATAATTTAAAATTTGTCATATGGACCCACACTTCAATTGGAGAGTGCTTCTTTTAGTGTCTCCAAAGATTCTTCCTCCACCTCCATAGCATAGATAAAAGGACAATTTTGTCTTTAGATTAAAATATAATTTAACCTTATTTCTTACTTTCATCTTTTACTCTTTTTTGTGGCATATCCATTTTGCACCTCCAAGACTTCCATTTCTTCTCCATTAGTTTGAATTATTTGAAGATTTTTAGTGTATGGGTGTAATCTTCCAAATTCTATATTTTATATTTCAGTATGCATTTTTCTAAAAAACACAGGATTGCAAAATCTACAAGGTAAATCTAGATTTGATATTACTTTTCGAATTCTATAATACAGTATGCTAACAAGGTAAATCTAGATTTGATATTACTTTTCGAATTCTATAATACAGTATGCTAACAAAAAGGCTTATATATTGGGGTGCTCCTTTTCTGAAAAAGAAAAAATTACATGCATACAGTGCTCACATATCCAAATATATTCCAAAACAATTTCGACAAGTTTCTAAGTAAAGGAGATAAAGGAGAAATCTATCCCAAAACAACTTCTAGGAGTTTGACAGTAAATGAGGCACAAGAGGTGCTCACAGTGAAAGATGGAGACTGAGTGATGGAAGAGGGTTAATATATTTTTTTTATTTAAGGACAAAAATGTCATTTTGAAAATATGGAGGTGCAGGAAGAACCTATGGAGGTGCAGAAGCACTCTTAATTAGATTGTTTCGGATCCAAAACTTTTTTATTTAATCTTTCATCAGCCCAAATCAAATTAAGAACGAATTCGAGTTCAAACTCATTCTTAAAATATGTTTTTTTAGTTCAAATGTCTTGAACCACTCCACTCAATGTTTCCTTTAACTTTCTAACCCTTGATGTAGTGACTAATCCAGTTAAAATTTGTAAATGATCATTTGTATTATTTGGTTTTGCATGTTCTTAGGTCTGATTAAACTTAAGTTCTTAATTCTCATCAATACTTTGACTATAAAAATACATATTTTGATTGAGAGATATATTAGAATGATTTGATATTGATAGATTATTAGATTCATCATCAAGCAATCGAGTAAATCTTTATAAAAGACTACAATATTAATTTCACCCAAATTTTACAAACTTTAAAATTTAGTATTTTTGTTTTTTTATTCTTATTTTTATTTAATGCGTGACTTCTAACTTATATTTAGATTATAGTAAGATAATGGGAAGAAGAAATATTTAGTCACTTTTTATATTTAATATAAAATAATTTAGAAAGAGAAAAAGTGATTTTATTTATTTATTTTTTTATCAAACTTGATTTGATTTTCATATTCTTTAAAATTGATAAATTATTTATTCAACTTTTAACAATACATAAATTAAAATCCTTCTTCATTTACGGTTTATTTGTTTCCAACCATGGAAACTTATTCAGCGAATAAAGGTGGTTGAAGTTTGAAAAACAAGACCTAAAATACGAAAAACGAAAAAAAAATCACCTTATACTTTTCGTTCTTATGTACTTTGATTTTATAATTAAATAACATAATTAATTTCATAATAATTAAATAAAATATAATAAAAATATTTATTCTTTTATTCTAAATCATAAATAATTGAAAAATATATAAAAATTAAATTTATAATACAATAAGAATGTTAAAATAATTAATAAAATAAATATTTTATTAATATATGTTTTATGTTAAATATATAAATAAAATTAATAAAATTATAAAATAAAATAATAAAATAATTATAAAAATAAAAAATATTAATTATAAATTTACAAAATAATAACAAAAATACGATGATTATAAAATAATAATAATAATAATTTTAAAAACTAAAAATAATAATAAAATCATAAATAATAATTACAATAATAAAATAATAATGATAATAATAAATTTAAATAAATTTATAAAATAAAAATAATAATATTAATAATAATAATAATTTATTTTTAACTCTAATTTTATTTTATTAATTATACCTAATTTTATTTCATGTATTAAAAAAATTATTTTATCAATTACACCTATCATATTACTTACAAACTATTATAAACTTTTATTTAATTTCTGATCATCTTTTCTTTAATCTAAATTAAGTTACTCTCTACTCACTTCAAATTCATATTTTTCTACTCTCTCAGATCTATTCTCAAATCCAAATATAGTCTTAATGACTACTTGCTATAGTCATAAAGATGAAAAAATATTAAATTTTATATATTTTTTAAGTTTAAAGACAGGTTTGTCATTTTGTTAAATATAAAATCAAAATCAAGTTTGATAATGAAAAAATAGAGACAAAAATTTTATATTTCTCTTAAAAGATTAATTACGCTCATAATTTAGAAAAAAAAATTCAAAGGAGAACAATGCGAACTTATCTGGTTGTTTCAATCTGCCGTGTATTTGGTTAAGAAAATGAATTAAAAGAATAGTGATCTGAATAAGAATTAGAAGCTAGTTTTATTTGGTATAGTTCTGTATAATTACATGTTTGGGAATCTAATTACTAGAGTTTTTGAAATCATAAACGCAGATTGAATACCCCACCAAAATTTCTCACAAGAATTTGAAATACCAAGCTAACTTTCCTAATTTCTGAAAAAGACCCTTAACAACTCCATTTCGAACATCATTAGATTTTCTCTAGCATTTGTATGGTTAGAGGTAGACGAATGGATGAGGAAGTTGGAACGATATTCACTCATTTGTTAAGCTAGCTAGACAAAAATGGTAGAACAAGAGCACGTGGGCACAAGCATACGTCTAAGTACCATCATGGATCCTCACCAACTTTAGTTTACTCCATTTTCCTCCTCACAATTTCACTCACAATAGGCTGTTAGACCATGCCATTTCTGCAAGAGAGAACATTCACACCATGAACAAGTTAAATTGGTCATCCCATCTTATGGATTCACGAGATTGCAATGTCACCACTTTCATGGCATCGACACTTTTTACAGGATGCACTATTTTATAAAAAATAAAGAGAGAGATACCTTGATAAGGTTTACAATAAATTTAATAAGTTTTGATACCATTTTTTAAATTGAAATTTAAGTCTATTTTAATCTCATTTTAAACCTTACAAGATGGTTAGAAGGGCTTATAACGTGAAGTTTGGGCCACTAAACATGTTGGTTGCTGTTTATTAGTTAAAAATTAAAATTTATTTAATTTTAAAATTATGTAAAAAAAAGTAAAGGGTATATGAATATTTACTGTAAATAATAATTTCTATTTCTATTGAAATATTATTAGATGAACAACTCTTCTCATAAATATATAAATAGTTTAAAATATAGATTATTTTTTTCTTGGAATAAAAATATTGAAATATATCTTTTTATAATCACTTAACTAAATAAGAATATTTATTTTCATTTTCATATTTCGAATATTCTACATCAACTAGAGATAAGACCAAATGATAATAAAGACAAACCTAATCTTACAAACATGTTTTATGAGGTTGAATTAATATTAATCTCACTTTTTAATATAGTATCAGAATCTATCTTAATACAGTTTATAAATATATTATATCATTTATTATTGGTTTATTATTGGACCATCCACAAAATATCTAATCTTATATTCAAGATGTCCATATCTGAATATAAAAAGTATATTGATGATTTCATAAAAAATAAAATAAAATTATAATATATAAATATATAAATAAAGATAAACTTCATTTTACAATCTCGTTTTCTAATCATATGAATAAAAAAATAGTTATGTGAAATAAACATTTCTCAAAGATTCAACTTTTTAAATATTTTCTTTTATTGTTATGGAGGTAATTTACTTTAATCGTACTTATTATTCTCTTTTAATAGTGGTATGTCTTCATCGTTTCGTGTTGAAATGTCAAAGACAAATTTCAAAGTTGTAAAGAAAGTTTACACCTTCTCTTTCCACAATGAATAAAGTTTTTATCCTCAAACATAAAGTTTGACAATATCGTTAATAACTCTTTACAGTTATCTTGAGCTTCTTTACCTTGCAACTATAACTTTTTCTTAGGAAAGAAACTCAATATATTTTACATCTATGTTACGTTATAAATAAGTAAGAGATTAAAACATTACTTTCAAACTTATATATTTGTTGATTTTTTTACTTATATATTATTTATTTTTACTCAAAATAAAACTAAGACTATGAAATTGTTGATTTTTTACTTATATATTATTTATTTTTACTTAAAATAAAACTTTCAGCTTACAATTTTTATTTCTAACGATAACTTTCTGCACTTGGACCCGATAAGCTTGTGAAATTGTTAAAGCAGACCACCCTGTAAAAAGGAACCAGATAAATAGAAATTTCTTATAATAATGGCATCACGTTACTTTGTAGTTGTTATATATAGGTCCACGTCAGTGAAATTTCGTAAAATAATAAATTTACTATAAATGTTTCGTACTTTGTTATTCTCCCTTCCAGAGAATCTTGGTACACTTTTGTAGGTTATAGTATATTGTTGTTTTGCTTTTGTCCTTTGAAAAGTATATGATTCCAACTATTAAATGAAACGTGCCATGTTTTATGACTTTCGAACATCTACAATATTTGTTGGTTAGACATAGAGAAAGACCTTAATCTTAATTATACGCTAACTAGTTAATTCATTTAGGCTTAGCATCGAAACATAATATATTTGGACGAAGTTTTAAAAAACGTGTAGAAGAAAAAAGAAGTTAAAATAAACTTATATAAGTTAAAAGATATTTTTTAAATATATATATATATATATATATATATATATATATATATATATATATATATATATATATATTACAAATTAATTTACACATAAATTATGAAAAAAAAAACTAATTTTAAGTTCTTTCTTTTTGTGCAAGTGCTTGTGAAGAAGTATATTCATATAAATCCTAAAATCTGTTAGAACCAACTTCCTTTTTGAGGTATTTAAGGAGATAAACACATGAAAAAACTTAACTTTGTACTTTCTTTTCAACTTGACCTTAATTTGGATATTATTGGTTTATTTCAATCAATGACATTAACTCTTAACTCAATCATGTTAGGACATAGTTGGCTCAACCTTACTTTAAAGATGTCAGATGGATTTTTTTTATATTAAAATCAATTATAACTTTCTTTCTTTTGCATATATATACATCAAAGTTATTTTTTAGATGATGCTAATCATGATTTTATTTATTAATATCCACGATGATTTTCAATTGATGTCAAACATAAGTGGTTGTTGTTAATTGAAATCATTTTTTTTGTTATGGTATTAGGAGTTTGTTTTTTTGGCTAATGTCGATCAAATGCAGGTAAGGATTGCTTTTTGGCCAAAGTTAATCGGTGTTTTCTTAATCGTATTGTTCGTAGCCTGTTGTGTATAGCCTATTTTTGAATATTGAGTTTTATACTATATTTATCAATTAAACCATTAATATTGTATATTAGTTAAAAATTTATTTGTTCATATGTAACTTTGTCTTTTAGTAAAGACACTAATGATTATCTTTCAAAGTCTTAATCTATCAAGACAAGAAATTTTCTTTTCAGATAAGGAACTATTTGATGATAGAGTTAAAATTTATAAGTTAAAAATTATTAAAAAGAGGTTTATATTTAGATCAAGTTTGTATAGAGAATAAAAATTTAAAATGGAATAAGGATGTGAGGTGATAAAACACATAAGAGTATTTCTTACATACTCTAGATGATGTCTAAACATATACTCCAAATCTATTAATATTGGACATTGATGTTTAACATGCATGAAGAGGCTCATTAGAGTGATGGACAATAAAAATATATGAAGGAAAAAAAGGAATTATCATATTATTAATAAAAAAAAAGGAATAATCTTTAGAAGATGTCATTATTATTTTCTTTTCTTTTCCTTCTTCTTTTTATTTTTCTTTTTGTTACATATTATATTTATTATTATAATAATAATCTGTTAATTCACCGACCAATTTTAATGATGAAATATATGACAGTAAATTTATCTATGAATTCAATGCATTGAAAAATTAACAACAGATAATTTAGTGATTAATTTACTGACAAATAATTTGGTGGTTAATTTATCGACGGTCAAAATTCGTCGCTAAATTAATCACAAAATTGTTTGTTGGTAAAATCTGTCTGTAATTACCAATGGATCAAATTCATTAATAAAACTCGTCTGTAAATTTATTGTCAATTGATTTGTAGCTAAAATTCGTTGGTAACTCTCAAGAAGTGGAATTTAAGCATAACTCAACCTTACAAAACTGGCTTAGAAAGTGGGTTTGCACCCATTTATAAACCATTGAAAGGGCTCATCTTTACTCAATATGGGATCTTCAACACATCCTCTCACACCGAGACCGCTCAACTCGTGCATGAGACTATATTGTTTAAGGGTGGTCCGATAGCGGGTGGTCCTCAAGAACCGTACTAGGATAGGCTCTGATACCATCTTAAGAAGTAGAATTTAAGCCTAACTCAACCTTACAAAATCAACTTTTAAAGTGAGGTTTGCATCCATTTATAAACTATTGAAAGGTCCAATCTCTAGTCGATGTGGGATCTCCAACAGTAACGATATTTTAACAACGGGTACATATCAATTGTTAAATTTCCATCGGTAATTATGAAAATTCTTGTAGTGAAAGATGGAATGTCATGAGGAGTAAACTTATTTCTAGAGCAAGGCAAAGTTGTTGCATAAATCAAATATTCAAAAGCTTTAATGATTGATAATCAGGTTTAGATACATGTATAATTTGGTAAGGTGATTTTGTTGTAAAACCAAATAGGGAACTTGTTAATTAGAAAGGCAACAATCGAAACACATTTCCCATAATTGGATTGTTAACTTGGATTGAAAAATAAAGCATGAGAATTATTCCATAAATGTTAATGTTTTCTCTCAAATATTGAGTTTTGTTTAGGTTTTTCCACACAAGAAAATTGATATAAAGTCCCTTGCTTTGCTAGAAAATCAGTAAGAGAAAGTTCTTTTGCATTATCATACTTGAAACACCTGTTTGTATTCTCAAACTAAGTTTTAACCATTTAAAAATAATGTTTTCTAACGTTAACAACTTCATATTTATATGTTTGTAAAAATATCAAGGTAAAATGACTACAACTATTCACCAAGATTTAAAAAAATTATGTTTTCCATCATAAATAGGCTTATCATAAGGCTCTAAAATGTTATAATGTAATATATCAAATAATGATTAAAACACCTTATTGAGTGAAGTGAAGGTAATATTCTAAACTTAATAAAAGGACAAATTTGATAATTTGAAGTAGAAAAATTACATAGAATATCAAAAGAAATGTCATTACTTAAAAGTTCAATGACTTTATTAGAGATATGTCTAAATTTAGAATGTCAAATAGAAGCATTTTAATCCAAATATGGATTTGAAAAAGCATTATCTGTACTAATAAAGACAACATAATTAAAATGGAAATGATTATAAAGTATAACATAGGAGAAAGTTGAATAATGTCACTAACACCTAAATAAAAGATTCATCTACATCTAAACAAAGCATTGATTGAAATAACAAAAAGAAAAAAGAAAAACCAACCATACACTAGAACAATCAATTGTAAGACATTAGAGTTTTCATCCATGTTATTTGTGGAAGAAAAAAAAGGGAATATTGGAATGAATACAAAAAAAATTAATTCTAATACTTAAGAGATAAAAAATAAATAATTTATTAAATCAAGATGATAGTTTATAAAAAAGATAAGATAATGTTGTGTATAATAACAAACGTAAAATTATATATATAATAACAAACATAATGAGAAGCTAAAGTGAGCAGAAAAGAAAACAAAATAAATTGATTGCTTAATATATAATATTAAATTATATTTCATTCTCATAACATCGATAACTATTTTGTAACGCCAATCAATATTATTTTTTTTTATTGATGCTAATGAGATTATTTTTTAGCTCATGTGAATTGAATTTTTATTTACGTTGATATAAGTTATTTTTTTCAACTAAAAATGTTGGTATTATTTTAATGGTATTATTTTTTTAATGGTATTTTTTATTTAATATTTGGTAGTATTTGAAATACTCTATAAAAAATAAATTTAATAAATTTGAATTGTCTTATCTAAAAAATATTTAAAAAATTAAACAAGTTGAAATGAAAGTAATTTGAATTCAATATTTTTTAATTTTCTAGTAAAATATTTGTTAAGAAAATTTAGAGAGAAAACACTAAAGAGACCTCCATAAGAGATTGAAGTCATCTTTAACCCAAAATCTTAAAGACATTAGATTTGTAAGTATTTTTTTCTTATATATTTTTTAAATTTTTTATTTATATTCAATGTGAGATTTACACTCACACTTAAATAACTCAAAAGTACTAATATTAAATGATTATAAATTTATTTTTGTATTATTTTCTATTTAATTGATATGAATTCTTTTATCTCATTCTCATTCTTATTATGCTAAATTTTAGTTAAATATTTAAAAGATAGAAATCACAAAAGAAAAAAAAAACATAATATAATATTTAATATTGAAAGAAAACACTTATTTTTAATGTCAAATATTAAGAGACTATAATTGTAAATATTTAATAAAAATATCAAATATACCAAATGGAAGCTCATTGTACTTGTGATCCTTCTAAAACTAATTTATTTATAATTTTTTATTCGTCCGCCATGCATGCATTTATTTCTTTTGTTTTTCTGCTAAACTCATTCATGGCCTCTGCTCTTCACAATTTCTCGCGCCTCTCAACTTGTATTGGATTTATTCCTTTAAAAGAATTTGAATTTGAATGTTCTGTAAAACAGATTTTAGTATTTTAAAGCTTTCAAGTTTAAACATAAAAACTAACAAACATCTCTTACTTTATTTGTTAGAATATATTTATGATATTTTATTAAAGGTGGCAATGCGGATAATGTATTTAACCTGCTAAAAATATGTTAGGCAACATAAAATTTGTGGGTTAATAGATATGTTTCGCAATGCATAATTATAGGTTTACATATTTGCAGGCTAATCCTCGTAAATTAAAAAAAAAAAAGACTTTTCATGATATTTTAATTTTAAATTTCAAAATCTTAAGAAAACAAGAATTTATTATAAATATAATAATTTAAAAATTTAAAGATCAAAAATTTACTATTTACTACAATCATTTAGTTTTTATTATAAATAAAAAAAATATAGTATAAAAGAAATATTAAAATAGATATTAACTAAAATTTAAATGTATATTTATAAATATCAACACCCAATTTTGTGTGGATAAACAAATTATTTCTTAAAAAAAATTAATCAATTCTTGAAAATATATATATATATATATATATATATATATATATATATATATATATAATCTTTTATTTTATTGTCTTTTTCTTTTAAAATAAAATATACAAAAAGAATATAGTTTCGGTTTTTATCTTTTTATATCATTCTAGGGAAAAATAGAATATATATGTCTTCATTTGCTTCTTAAAGTTAAAAAAAAAAAATCAGTCATTTAATTCAAGTCTAGATGGCATTGTTTTTCTTTTATTTTTTAATAAAAAAGAATAAAAATAGAATCTTTTATTTTCATTTTAAAAATAAAAAATAAAAAATAAATGTGATTTAGGTTTTATCTTTCTTATTATTTTAGAAAATAAAAAATATACTTTTTTCATTTTATGAAATTTTGATAAATAATTGAAAAGATAAAAAAAATATAAAAAAAAAGCGTAAAAATAAAGGTTTGGTCTTATTATAAATATAGAAAAAAAATTAAAAAATAAAATTGTGTTTTTTATTAAAGCCCGACTCATCAAGATTTTAAATAAAAGTAGCATCTGCTACTAACACCAACGCCCACCTCCTTGGATTAATGTTACTCATTACACTCCTCTTCTTGCACCTTCCAAAGGTTCTCCATATTACTAATGGTATCATCATCTTTAATTGAAATTAAAGAAGATTTCTGTTTAATTGAAATTAAAGAGAATTAAATTTTTTTATTGAAATTAATTGGAATAATAGAAAATTAAGAATACTAGTTTAATTGAAATTAAAGAAAATTCATTCTTGGATTTGAATTGCACTTGATTATTTTTAATTAAAAATGATAGAAACTTAAGATTAGGAGAAATCATTTGTCCAAGAAAGATTTAAAAAACGGATTTTCACACAAGGATAAATATGGCCATATTCATTTTCATCTTTTCCACCATTCATTTTGTTCTGATATTACTAAACTCTTTTCTTGAGAAAAAATTACACACAATTTACTTAAAAGCTTGTTCTCAAATAGAACTACACCACTAAACTCTTTTATTGAGAAAAAAAATTGTAATATCTTAGAAAATAGTTATAGAATAAAAACTAATTTAAAATCTAGTTTTAGAGATAAATAAGATAACAACTATTTTTTTTAACAAAAGAGTTGTCTAAGTAAAAGTTAGTTATTTACTTTTTATTTTTATAACAACCACCAACTCTCTCTCTCCCCCTAAAAGGATAATTCTGTTTTATTCTAATAAAAACCACCAACTATCTCTAAGAAGATATCCTGTTTTATTCTTATAAAAACTACCAACTCTCTCTTAAGAAGATATACGATTTCATTATTATGAAAACTATCATCTCTCAAACAATTTCTCTTTAAAGTTTTCTACCTTCTCTCTATATTTGTGATCTCATAGGTTATCAGATTTACAATCAGAGGACATCCCTAGATTCCTAGCGTTGAGTAGATCAAGAGTGTCCAATCAGATTCTTGAATAGAGTTAAGTTGCTTATGGTAACTTTAGGATTTTTGAGTATCTCTACTCTATAGAGGTAAGAGAAGCTAGTTTGAATGTTTTTAATAAATATTATAATTACTTGTTTTGTGAATTTGAGTAAGGGAAACTAGTTTGAATGTTTTTAATAAATATTATAATTACTTGTTTTGTGAATTTGGATAAGAGAAGCTAGTTTGAATGTTTTTAATAAATATTATAATTACTTGTTTTGTGAATTTGGGTAAGGGAAGCTAGTTTGACTATTTTTGATATATATTGTAATTATTTATTTTATTAAATATGAATTAGATGAATTTGAATTGAATGGAATGAATGTTTATGTATGGTATGATGTAGCATCAATGTTTGTGAATGATGTGGTATGTGATCGAGACATAGTATCTTCAGGAAAGGAGATACCCGTGTTGAGATTATTAGGATGTGCATTGTTTGGGGATTCTAAGGAGGTATCCTGACTCTACTGGTACATTGGATTCATATAGATGAAGTTTACCAGTTGGTGAAGAGTCGAAGGAGATTCATATGGCCATGTCCGAGGTTTGAAATATGAGCTGATTGGAATAGGACATATGGATTAACCCTGTGCATATGGGAACTGTACCCGAGGTTTGAAATAGAAACTGATCGGGACAGACTGTATCCGAGGTTTGAAATATGAGCTTATCGGAACAGATGGATGGTATATGACAGGTGCACACCTCTTGAGTCTAACTCAATGCATGAGTCTTCCGGAAGTAGAGAGTCTAGTGTCTTTGTTTGTGAGTCAGTGCATGTATGATGTGAGATGAATTATGAAAGATTGAATTGTTGTTGTTTTGTTGAGATAGAAATCCAAATTATGAAAATATATATTGTTTTGAAAACTCTCTAGCTTACCCTTCTTTTTGTGTGTTGTTTGTTTTGTATTTAAAACTGCGGTAATTGTGTATATTACACGGGAACAGAGAATTTGACAGGTAGTGTGAGTCCCAGTGAATTGTGATGGAGAAGCTTCATTTTATTTTATTTGTAATTTTACAAAGATATTTTATTAAACCTTATGCGGAGAAGTATAATTTGAAATACATGATGAATGTATGAAATTTTATATCCAAGTTTATTATATAAATTTTTATGCAATAAAATTTCTATTATATGAAAAATATGGGATGTTACAAAAGTTACACACAATTTACTTAAGTTTTGTTGTCAAAGAGAACTACACGGTTTTTTAAGTTTTTTGATTTACACATAATATTGAGATTTTCTCAACACCAAAGGAAGATTTCAGAGGTTAATATTGTTTTATTTCTATCTCTATTTTTTTTTCTTTCATTTTAGCAAGGTATTATTCACTATGCATTATATTATCTGTCCACAGAACATACTACCTATTCCCATTTTTTTTTCTTTTTCAAATCACTTTTGCACATCTCTTTAATATAAAAAATCCGTTTAATACATGATTATGAATATACTTTTGTGTTTGTTTGTTGTTTATTTTTCTTTCTTCATTCACCATAATAAAATTGCAAAACAAGAACTTAAAATGTTATATTCCAATAATTTTCTTTCTTTTGAAACTTAAATTTTTATTCATTTTCTAGTTATATTGTGATTATTGAGAAACAATTGCTGCTAGTTATATTGTGATTATTGAGAAACAATTGCTGCCATGAGACAATCTAGAATACCTATATTTCGAAATCAAATTCACATAAGTGTTTTACAATATTACCAATCCTACTTCAAAAAATAAATAAATAAAAAAAAATTAAAATAGAGAAGGTCCTAACACCGCACTGCTCCAGCGTGTCATGTATTATCACGACCTTCTTCCAATAATCCTACATAAGAAACAAATCCAGACCAGGGACACGGGTTGAGCCTTAACCCATCTCACCCCATTCACTTCTGCACCACCCTTTTTAATAAAACAAGGGTTAAGGCTCCCTTTTTCGCTGACCCATTTGTATTATCATCATTATTTTTACATCTATTATTTTGATACATATAGTACACTAAATAAAAATAAAAAAATAATAAACTTAGCTCATTCATTTGGCCCAATATTTTTATCAATTATTTTACATTCTTTTAAATTCACCACTGTCTTATATCTATAATAATTAATTATTTTATTTCATTTTATTTTTATTTTTCATACTCAATTTTATCCTATTTTCTAATCTTACTCTAGTAAAACAAAATTTAGATATTTGTGACCAAGTCTTCTCATATCTAAATTTTATTATATTAAATATTAAAAATAAATAAATAATAATTAATTATTTTATTTTATTTTTTATTTTTAATCTTTCTTTAATTTTATAAAATAGAATCTAGATATTTATGACCATACCGTCTTCCAATATCTAAGTTTTATTAAAATTTAAAAAATAAATAAATATAAATTATTAAATACAGGAATTTAATTTAGAAAAAAATTTACTATTAAAATATCTAAATTTCAAAAAAATATAAAAATATAAAATATTTTATGGGAGCAAATATAAATCTCTTGAATAGAAGTGATGTCTTAGAATGAAAGATCCATCATTGTCGAACCTAAAAAAAAAAAATCTTTTTTTTATTTATAGTGCCAACTACATCTTTAGTCCGATTGCAACAATAATAAACATATGATGATGAAATAATGAATACAAATATTTATCACATACAACACACAATTCACACTAAATAATAATAATAATAATAATAATAATAATAATAATAATAATAATAATAATAATAATAATAATAATAATAATAATAATAATAATAATAATAATAATAATAATAATAATAATAATAATAATAATAATAATAATAATTAATATGGGGTAAGACATACCAACTTACACTTTGGTCCGCGTGAGCTAGGTGTTATGCAAGGTAGGTCTATTCAATGTCCAACCCATCTAGCACTTCTTTTACAAGAGAATGTAGGTTGCATAATTCACTCCACACTACTACCCCTTTATTTTATTTTTTTTAGTTTATTTATTTATTTGTTGTTTTAAAACATTCACTTTTTTTGCTTTTAAATACACTTGACATAATATTTTTCTTTTTCATGTTAAAACTAATATAATTAGTGTTTTAGGTTTAAAATAACTAATTTTAACTTAATTGTTATTTTAATCACTGCAGTATTTCAAAAATTCCTAAACTTCTATGAATTTAGTTAATCCTAAAAGGATTATATATATATATATATATATAACATCACATATATGATTCTATTGGACAATTAGCAAACATTAGCTCGACGACAATGGTAATTATTATCGGGAGAGATCTCTCGTAGCCCCTAGGATAAGTGTTCTTGAGTCCTTTTTAACAAAATTCAATACATCACATTGCTTGTTCATCTCTTGAATTCTTTCATAAGTTTTAGTCCTGGCCCCTCTGCTAAGGAGATAGATGAGTTTTAAGGCGGCATCTCACTTGAAATTGAAAAGTTAAAAAAGGAGTTGGTTGATTCAAGGAGTTAACTGGTGAAGGAATCGAAGGGTAACTAAATTTATGGGAAACGAAAATAAAGGAGATAGAAGATAAGTATACCAATTTATTAGTTAAAGGGTTGTTAATGAAAGCTAAATCGGAAAGTTATTCATTTGAAAGAGAGTTCAACTGATATTATTTTGTTTCATTATGCTAAAATTCTTGAAACATAAGTATCTATATAGGTTTTGATGATAATAAACACTTTAAGTAATTATTTAGGATATAATAAAATTGTTTTATACATAAAAATTTTGTATATTTAAAACATTAGACAGTCTATTTGTTAACATGTGTTAGATCAAAATAGAGCATTAGACGTTTAAAGTTGAGCATTAGAAGGTCTAACAATTAGACGGTCAAAGTAAAGCATTAGATTAGCAAAGCGAAGCATTAAACGATCAATGTCAAAGCAAAACATTAAACGATCAAAGACAAAGTTAAATATTAGACAGTCCAGTCTCACTCAAAGGGTTAAACAGTTTAGTCTTCCTCTATGTGCTAGACAGTCTATGTGACAACATAAAACATTGGTTCTTTTACAGTTAGTTTTAATAGGATTATTTTCTTGATTGAACATCATTTATTTCTTACTCTAAATATTCTTATGCTAATTTAATCAAAGATTTATGGATTAAAGCTTTTTGGAAAGTAACATCTAAAAAAATTACGGAATTTAAAGGTTTTTGAAATAGATTTGAAATTATTCTCTTTCGTAATATTGGATTATATTCACTTAAATACTTTCGAAATCATATATTATAATCAAGGATTCTCAACATTCGAATTTTCTACTAATACAGAAATCTTTTGAAACCTAACGTTCACGAAGTACCTATAAAAGAAAGTTTTCGAATTTGTGATTCTAATTGATCTTATTTCAATTCAATATATTATGTTTGTATCTTTTAGCATATTAAAACAAAAAAGTGTAGAACAAAGATCAAATTCAAAGTTTTCATATTGAGCATCTAATATGGATGTGACGAAGAGTCTTGACCTGCTACATCATTTCTTGTTGTTCTAAGCTACCAAACAGTCATATCTTTCAAAGTTATAAATACTACATCAAGATTAAATTGTAAATACACAAGAGCAAAAAGAAAAACGCGATTCAAAGAGATTTATAGTGCGTTTAAAGAAGTAGAGTAGAATAGAGTACTTCTTAACTACTGTTTTACAACATCTAATAGTTGGGTTTTTTAAAGAAACAATTTGTAATCCTTAACAATTATAAAGTGAACCCTTATGAGCTTTAGCTATGCTATCTTTGAGAGTTTCTTTAATTTCTTAATTGATCTTGATCTCAGGGAGAGAATTAGACTAATATAACCTAGAGAGGTTCGTGTACTCATTGTAACCTGGCGAGGTTTGTGTACTTGTTATAACCTTGAGAGGCTTGTGTATTCACTGTAGACATTTACTATATAGTGGAACCTCTTGAGCAGTTTGCTTGAGAGAAAACTAAACGTAGCCCAAGAGTTGGGGTGAACCAGTATACAAGTTTGTTTTTTGTGCTTACATTTTCGCATTAGACGATCTCTTGTTTGTTCTATTTTTGCAGCGAATTGAGTTCAAGCACCATTGAACCCTCTTATGGAGTTAGATGTTCCTAAAATTGGTAGTAGAGCTAACCTCCAAGATTAATTTTCTACTAAAACTTGAGGCACAATTCTATTGAACTCAATGGGAATAGACTGAAAGGTTGTTAATCGTCCGCCTTTGTTCATGGGAGAGAAATATGTGATGTGGAAGATAGGATGATTGATCTCCTAAAATACAGTGGAATCGAGTTGTTTGACATCATTCAACGTAGTATTCCAACTCTATTTGATGCTTATGGCCAACTGTTATTGTAGGAACAACTGGCTCCAAAAGGGGCGTTGAATGGAGCCAGAACTCAAATCGCTGCAAATAAAAACACAAAGTTAGATCATCTAATACAAGAAAAAATAAACACATATAAGGAAATTTTATATTGGTTCACCCCTACCACTTGGGCTATGGCCAATTATCCTTTGAGCAAATTGTTCAAGAGGTTTCACTATATAGTAAACATTTACAGTGAGTACACAAACCTCTATAGGTTACACGAGTACACATACCTCTCTAGGTTAAACCAGTCTCGATTTCTCCTTGAGATCAAGACAACTCAAGAATGAAGAAACACTCTTAAAGAGAGAACAACTAAAGCTCGCAATGTTTACTTCAAAGTGGTGAAGAATTATAAAAGATTTTTGCACAACCCAAGCTGACAGATGCTCTATGTAGTAGATAAGTAGTGGACCCTCAAATTTTTGTCACTTTGTAATCTGTAAATCACTTTGTTTTCTTGTTTACTTCAAAGTTGAATTGATGTTGTCTATGTAGCTCTAAAGAAGATAGTGTTAGGATCCATAAATGACAATTTTAGAGGCAGTAGATCTTCAACATTCATCATTTCCCATTAGACGCTCAATATAAAAAGAGTAGCTTTGTTTTTTATTATGTGCAATAAAGTTAGAACTGTAATGAGAAATAATTCAAAAGCATTGTAATGGGAAATGATTCAAAAAGCACATGAAATATGTTGAATTGAAAGTGTATAGTCATTCAAATTTTTTCTTGAACAGAAATTATTAGAATGTTGGTTTGTTTAGAACCTTATATAACATAGATAATAAGAATGTTGAAAATCCATATTGTAATATTTGATTTTCAACTTAATTAATCAATGAGCTCACACCCGAGGTCTGATGTCTCTATGTAATTTCTAAACATTTCACATTATGCTTAAAGCTCTAAAATTTTACATTACCTATCATTCTATCAACTTGATATGATTCATCACTACATCATACATTATTTATTAACATATTATCACATTTTTTACTCTTTCAAGATCATATCAACACTAGACTCTACAATTCATTTTATTACTATCTTTACACCATCAATCATCTAAGTATTCTGCCATGAACCATTTTTCAGTCATAAGCATTTAAAATTCTACTTTAACAATTAAAATTCATTCACTTCACACTTTCTACCATTATCACAATCAAGTATGAACTTATACTACCAACACATTTAAGTCTCTTACCTAGGATTCTATATACTAATTTGAAAGTTAGTTTCCATTACCTATTTAGGAGCAGCAAACAAGCAAACACCTACAAAAGAGCTCTAATTTCTTAGGATTCAAAGATATCCTAACCTGCATCAAAAGTTTCTATTCAATGAACTACTCATATCAATAGAACTCTAAACTGATAGAAACCTATCCTGAAACATAAAATGTCACATGCAAACACACTTATCTGGCATAGAGATGCTTGGTCAAGATAGGTGTAGGTAGTGGAATTTTGGGGTACAGGTTTACTAGCTAGTGTGTTAGGTGTTTATCGACAGAATAGGAGTTTGTGTGTTTTGTAGGTAAAGTGATCGAGGAGTAATATCCCAGCTTGTAGCTCAATCATTTCCCATACTTTTGGAGACGTTGGATCATATACAACTACGTATAGGTGGTTTGAAGGAAGTCATTCAGTGTTGGTACAAGCAGCTGAGACAAACGTACATTTTCGTTTTCTGAGTCAAGCACAAGGATCTTATCGTGCGTGGGTGCTTGTCTAAGACAACTTTATAATATAGTTTTCTTCGGCTCTTCAATGTTTTGCTTGTTGGGTTAGGTTTAGATTTATTTGGTTAGATGCCTGTTTCTGTGTTAGTTATTCTTGAGACACTAGTTTGTTTGGCTCTTTTTGATTTGTGTAGCTGTATTTCTTGTTTCAGTGAACCTGGTGGGTTGTATATGGGTTGAAGCACCCGTGAAGTGCTTCGTTCTTATTTATTTATTTTTGGTTGTTCAAAAAAAAAAATCTAGATAGAAAGGGAGATTTGAAAACTGACTAAAAGAAAAATAGCAGAAATTGAATTATTGAACTTATTCTATTCAAGCTTCTGATCGAACAACTTTATAGCATTTATTATCACAAGTCTAGATATAATCTTTAATCTTCAATTAGATGAAACCTAGAGATAAGTAAAAAAAAAAAAAAAAAAAAGTATTTTTCTAAAAAAAGAAGAGACTAACTTAAAAAAA
>Ga0209700_104667_pt1 | contig 24314 bp, 9 predicted proteins | sample SiratroredBW_FD_187528 | JGI IMG/M metagenome (GOLD analysis project Ga0209700, IMG submission 187528) | Root nodule microbial communities of legume samples collected from California, USA - Siratro red BW (SPAdes) (version 2) | ecosystem: Host-associated > Plants > Roots > Nodule | place: USA...
TTGATCTTTCTTTATCTTGAAATAATTCTGAACTAGTTTTTAGTAAACTGTATAAGATCTGATAAGCCTGTATAGACTGCCTTCTCTGATATTGAAATAAATCAATTCATTCGAAATTGAAGTCAGATTATTTTCGCTGAACATTATATTTTCCGTCATTGAGATTCGTTAAATCTTTTCAGTTAGCGAAAATTGTTTTCACTGTTTCAAAAAAATAAAAAAGTTTTCAAAGTTCAATTCACCTCCCCTCTTGAACTCAGCCTAATACATTTTCAGTTTTCATTAGTTAATAGATATATCATTCATTCAATATCCAAAGAGGATTGAACTGACCAAGCATGCATCAATCAATTCAATAGAATCTGCCAATCAATTCAATAGAATCTAATTAATGAAACATGTATCCATTAATATATTTAGTACCTTACTCGTCTTCACGTGTCTACTCATAATGTTTTTAATCTTTTACCTCTCGAGTTATGCAAATAATAGATTGTTCAGAATAATGCAAACTAAACAAGAAATTCAATTAGAGAACAAAATTAAATTATCAACATGCGTTCAAAAATGATTCTATTAACAAAAATTAAAACTAAAAAAAATCATATCGTAATGCAACATGTTATAGATATTAAAGATTGAAACTTTAATTGCACAAAAACTCATAATTTATTATGAAATTACAAGAGAATCAACCTAAGAGAGTTTAACCTTCCATAAGAAGGTAAAGCGAAAACATTACAACAAAGACAATTAAGACTTTGTTTTATCAACAGTACTTTGAAACTTGATTTTTCTCTTGAAGATTGTGTCTATTTATAGGTTTCTTCACTCTAAGGATCTTGAAGCTTGTTTCAGATTCTGTTCACAGATTTTCAGTTTTCAGTTTTTTAGATTTTTCGAACATTTGCTTCCAAATTTGTTTTCTGAGATCTTGTAGATTTTATTCTCTAATTCGGTCACTTAAATTTCATTCCGTTTCGATTCAAAGAAACAATCTTGGGGTTTTGCTTGATCAAGCCCACAACGATCGTTCCCTTCAGCCTTCTATGAGACCATCTACTACAATAAAAATATAATATTAGCATAAATAACAGTTAAGGCCTAAATAAATATAATTAAATGAATATTAATTTAAAGAATGATTATTATTAATTATAGTCAAAGAAATTCATGATTAAAGGTTCTAAATGTGATTAAAATTATTTTTATCAAATAACCCCCACATGATTGGGACTAGCCCTTTTTTGCACACGAGCGTCTATTCTTTCAAAGTCTTTCTTTGTGTGGTGTGATAAAGGATAGGTATATATTTATTGTGTTGACCCAAGTCTTCCTTTAGTCAATTTATCCAAATCTATAAAAGATAAGTGGTAGGATTAAAGGTTAAGATGACATAGTTAAAAGATAAGAATATTTTCACAATGTTGACTCAAGTCTTTCTAAGTCAATTTTTATTTTATCTGTGTTAAATAAATTTTTAACTCTTCCTCAATGGATAAGATTCTACTCTTTTGATGTTCTAAAAGGTCCTTGGCCCATTAGACGGTCAAGGATTCTAAAATATGAGCAATGAATCAGCTGAAAAATTGTAGTTCAAAACATTTTCTTGTTTTTGTGCAGTTTTGAAATTAAATTTTGTAGATGTTTCTTGAACATATTATGATTATTTTTAAATATCTATATTTGAGGAATTTGAAAGTTTCATATACACTGTTTGCAAATTATGTTTCAACTAGGAGAAAAATTATGAGTGTCTAATACTCAAACAGATGAAGTTCTAAAAAAATAGATTAAATAGTTCTTTAAGAAGTGTATAACATGATGAAATCAGTCAAAAGGAAAATTTGACATGTGTGTGTATACTGCATTAAGCCTTTAACCATATTGTGTTTTGTGTTTTGTTGTGAATGTTTTGTTTTCTAAGAGTTTTAAATTTTGTATGAGACGATCTCTTGATCTGAAATTTATATGAACTTCTATTTTTAAGATAACAAAAATAGATAAAATAGTGGTTTGTTCAATTGAAATATGTATTATATGGTCTCACGAAGATCTTATTATATCAGAAAAGTATTACATTATAAATTTCTAGATATTACAATTTTCAAGATCTGATCTCCTATTCAATTATTATGAAGATCTTACCTTTGCTAATGCCTCCAAAGGCAACCTTGCCTTCGTCGTGTCTTATGAGGTTTAGGAATGTAGACCTTTGGTTATCATGTGATGCAAGCATCCATTGTCCTGAAACCAATTGACTCCCTAACCTCTTCTTATATAACATGTCTGCAACAAGAATTATGAGACTCTTTGGTACCCAAATTCTCTTGGGTCCTTTTCCATTAACTTTTGGAGACCTTCTCTATTGTCTACATTTGACACTAGCATCCCCAACTTTACCACAATGAGAGCAAGAGTTCCTTTTCCTTTTAGCAAAAGCTTGGTTATGATATTTCCTACTTTGGAGATCATACCATAGACCAGATTTATCAGACGCGTGACTGGAAGTTGAAAACAAAAGATTTAGAGCATTGGAGCTCCTAGAAAATTTTTCAAAATCGTGCATACATGATGTTACTTTTCCTTTTAAACTTTTGATTTTGACTACATTTGATGGTATCGTTTGTTTTAGAGCATATACTTTCTCATTAGTTGCAACTTTATCTTGTTTAAGTGTTTCATTTTTTAAAAGAAAATCTTTAAACTTTTTCTTTAAATTTAAATATTGCTTAGATATTGAGTTGCAATTGTTGAGTAGATCCTCATAGGAGAGATCACACTCATCTTCGTCGTCAGAAAATGAGCAAGATGAGTTAAAAGAAAGAGAAAATCAAATATAGGACGAATGCACCTCATCATTTGTGCCTGCCATCAGACACAAATTTGCTTGTTCATCTAAACCAGATTTTAACTAGAGTTTGAAGCTTCCCATGTAGGCATTAGACTATTCTTGAATATTAGCGTCTTCTTTAATTTCAGACACTATGACCTCATGCATCTGATTTCTTGCACTCATAATGATAATATCTCAGGAAGCTTCATCCTTCTTCAAATGGAGAGAACCTTTCCTCTTCCTAAAAGGAAACCTTCTATTTCCTTGTCCTCTATATTTAAACATATTAAACTTTTGGAAGATCAAACATATTTCTTGCTTAGTTGATTTATTTGACTCAACCTCATATAACTCTGCTTGCTCCTCTTTTAGAACTTTGAGAGCTCTAGCTTCCTACTGTTTGAAAGGGGTAACCGTGATCTTCACTTTAAGACCTTGATATACGATGAGGTTGACACTTCCTTTTAGCTTTTGTCTTGGAGATGCACTTTATGCACTCTAAGGATTTATGACAACTCATCCCAAGTGAGCTTCTTTAGGTCTCAGGTCTTTATTGTGGTTGTTGTCTTGGGTTCCCAAATCTTAGGCATGTCATCCAACAACTTCAAATTTATGTAGGCCTAGGGAAAGCTCTATCCGAGAGCTTCTAGCTCATTTAGAAGAACTTGCATTCTTTTGAACATATCATCCATGCTTTCACCATCCTTCATGTTGAAAGACTTATACTGACGGGTGAGGGTGACAACTTGAGTTCAACTTTCCATGCTCTAGTATACATAAACTCACACATATTTTCATAAATTGAGTTTGAAAAACTTCTCCTTCTTTGAGTTAGTGCTACAAATATAACATGCAATATACCAAGATCAGAAATAGGGGAAATTACTCAAAATGTTCTTATAGTAGTTTATTTGATAGCGCAAACTATGTCCAGTTCTAAAAAAATATGATTTTAGTTCCATTAGCTTACTATTACCTACAAGATACAAGAGTATTATTTTGGCTCATAGTCATTCCTGACTAACCTGTACGAGTTTTGTTTGACAACCAGACACTTCTAGCTAACATGAGTATTCTTTCAACAACAAGTCACTTGACTTAACACGAGTGCTTTTTAAACAACAAATCACTCCTTATTTGACACAAGTATTTAAACAACAAGTCACTCCATGCTTAAGACAAAGAAATTGTCTAGGATGTGATCACAAAGATCACAAGGATTGATTACTAAAGAGGAGTTGTGTCTTTCAAAAGGATTTCCCTCACCTTTATTTCTAGTATATGAATTATAGTTTTGCACAATTTCCTTTTCAATCAACACATATTATTTATATACATCCCTTCAACTTCTTCTCTCAATTTCTAGATTTTTATTTCACAGAAATTCTTATATATACATTTGTATTCAATCCCATCTTTACTAAAAAAGCTACAATTTTATTATTATTATTATTACTATTATTATTTATTTTAATTATCATTTATGAATAATTATGATAATTTAAATATTTTTAATCTCACACGTTAAGAAAATTATATATATATATATATATATATATATATATATATATATATATATATATATATATATATATATATATATAAACTTACTTTAAAATTTAACAATAGAGGTTTAGACCATTCCTCCTCTTTTGTGTATACTAGAGCATAATGGTAGATCTTAATAGGGACGGAAAGCCTTGGTCCGCCAAAACTATCACCAAGTCCACCACTAATGATGTTTCTTCCTTCAAAAGAGGAGAAAAAAAAATGGAATCAATGCTGCTAGTGATTAAAAAGGGTGTAATTGTTCCGTAATATTTATTCATATGCAAGATGAGAGTGGTGCAATAATGTTTAGGAGGAAGAAAATTTCACTCACTTTACCTTACAATATGTGGAAAATGAACTTTAATAACTTTGCATAGAAATTAAACATTAAAACTATACTTTAATTATTATATTATTTTAGCTTTCAAAAATATTGGTCAAGATTTACCAATGTTAGGTCACATTAAAATAAAATATATTGATATTTCAATTTTTAGTATGACAAAAATGAAACAACAAAATTGAAATATACGCTATTTACTTGTATTTAATAATATTTTATATTATAAAATTTATTATATAAAACACACTTTTATCAAAGCTATTGGGACTTTCATATTTTTTTTATCTTCTTAAACTTAAACTTGTTCTTTGCTTTTGAAGGTCAGCTTTATATGTGGCGGTCTTTTATATTTGCTTGATAAAGTTTTGTTCTTTTAAAGAAAATTAAGATAGTAGTTCATAGAGAACCAATTTGCTTTACTAGGATCTTAAGATTATTTAAATTTTATATTAATACTCATGAGCATTTAAAGGTCATTACTAGTTACAACACTATGTGATACTAGTATAGAAAGGAATATAGTGAATGTGTTAAAGAAGTAATTTTGATTGAGGAAAGTGTTTTGATCTTTTGATTTTGTTTCCTTTCAAGTTATTCTCTTAATAATATTTGTTTTTGTAGATTCCTTAAAAGAATAACTGTTCACTGTCCTCTTTTGTCTTAATGGAACACTAGGACAGAACACTAATGACGATTACTTGGCACTAAATAGTTATTTAGTGGCTTAACTATTTATGGAGGGACAAAAGAAATAATATATTTTGGTAATGCTTTTATTTGAATGGTTTTTTAATTCATTAACCAAATCGACTTTTCATCTACACTATAATTCGAACCTTATTTTAAAAAAATTTCATTATTAAAATTTTGTTTTAATATGTAAATTTATTGTCTATCTCTGAAATAGAGTAATTTTTCTTTTATGTCAAATCCTATTACCATAAACACAACCACAACAAAGAATTCGAACATTTTCTTGCTAACTTTACGACATGCATGTTTAAAACCTTATTACATTTTAAATATTGAATACTATAATGGACTTAGCCCATATTTTCTGTTATTTTATTACTATTTCTGTTACTTTTATTATCTATAAATAAACAATCCTTTGTGGGTATTTTGACACAAGGAAATTAACCCTATACCTATTTCTCTATTTTAATATGGTATCTAGAGTCTAGGGTTAGGGTTAAATTTGTTTTGGTGAACCCAATGTTCACCGTTCTCATTCACTTGCCTCCGTTGCCGCTGCTGTCACCTATGTCGTTGTCGCCGCCGCCGATTGGGTCGGCGACACCACCATCAGGAGCGCCTTGTCTAGATGATCACTGTGCCATTGGAATCGCGGCGATCGGAGCAGCGACGCGTCTGCAGTCGTCGTTTTTGTTTCGGTCACTGCCACCGTTGTTGCCGTGCATGGCGGCGCGTCGGGCGACTTTTCCAGGGCGATTAACGTCGTTGTGATCGTCGTCCTACGAGTGTTCTGGATCTGTCATCATCATCTTGATCGGAGCCCGTTTGAATTTTGACGCTTTTTCTCTCTCCTCTATGGCTTCTTTTGTGGCTACCGCTGTCGCTTCTTCAACTATTGCAGTTGTCCAAGCTGCTCCTGTGCCACCATCTACCATGGATCTTACTTCATCTGATACCTCAGGTCCACCTGGTATTTTTAATGAATTTCTTAAATGGTATGAGGATCATCAGAACTCTTGTTCCATTGCATCTATTCTAGATATAGGTATCTCTTGTGTTGGGCTCACCCATTCTAATTCTCTTGGCTCTTGGGTTCTAGACTCAGGTGTCATAGATCATATTACTGGTAATAAATCCTTTTTCTCTTCTTTGTCTACCTCTAGCCATTTACCTTCCATTACCATGGCTAATGGTTCTAAGGTCTCATCCCATGGTATTGGTACTATTCATCTCTTTCCTTCTTTGCCTATTGATAATGTTCTTTATATCCTTGGGTCACCTTTTAACTTATTATTTGTTAGCCGTCTCACTCGTTCCCTTGATTGTGTTGTTTCTTTCACCAAAGATTCTGTTTGTTTACAGGACCGGAGTTCAGGACGGATAATTGGCACTGGATGTGAGTCTCATGGTATTTATTACCTCTGAACAATTGCACATGTTGGCATGGTTATGGATTCTCCATCTCTCCTTAATGCACAATTGGGTCATCCTAGTCTTGCCAAGATGCAACAACTTGTTCCAAATTTATCCAAGTTGTCCAGTTTATCTTGTGAGTCGTGTCTTTTAGGAAAACATAGTCGCAGTTCTTTTCCTAGTAGTGTCTCCCAACATGCTTCGTCCCCTTTTGCCTTAGTCCACTCTGACATTTGGGGACCAAGTCGTGTTAAGTCTAATTTAGGATTTCAATATTTTGTTACTTTTATTGATGATTTTTCAAGATGCACTTGGTTATTTTTAGTGAAAAATCGTTCTAAGTTATTTTCTATATTTCAAACCTTTTTTAATGAAATTAAAAATCAATTTGGAGTTTTAATTAGAATTTTACAAAGTGATAATGCTTGTGAGTATCTTTCTCATTCTTTTAACACTTTTATAAAATCTAATGGCATTCTTCACCAAACTTCATGTGCTTATACACCTCAACAAAATGGGGTGGCTGAGCGCAAGAATAGACATCTTCTTGAAACTACTCGTACTCTTTTAATTCATGGTGGGGTTCCTCAATGTTTTTGGGGTGACGCTATTCTTAGTGCATGTTATCTTATTAATTGTATGTCATCTTTGGTTTTAAAAAATAAAATTTCTCACTCTATTTTGTTTCCTCATGAGTCTCTCCATCCCTTACCCCCTAAAGTTTTTGGATCTACATGCTTTATTCACAATTTTAGTCCTGGGCTTGATAAATTATCTGCTCGGTCACATAAATGTGTGTTTTTAGGGTTCACTAGATCTCAAAAAGGATATAAATGTTTTTCACCCTCACTTAATCGCTATTTCATTTTTGTAGATGTTACCTTTACTGAATCTTCTTTTTATTTTAAGTCTTTATCTTCTCCTATTGCGTCTTCATCTAGTCAAATACATATTCCAGTTGTCTGTGATTCTCCTGTCATGTCTAGTGTTCCTATTGAGTCGCCTCCTTCACCACCTCTTAAGGTTTATAGTCGTCGTCAAACTTTCCAATGTCCACCAAGTGATTCTCCTCTAGTGCCAGATCTTTCGTCCCCTCCGGCTCCGACAATTGAACCTGATCTTCCCGTTGCCATTCGTAAAGGTATACGTTCTACCCATAATCCCTCTCCACATTATACTGCCTTGAGTTATCATAGACTATCTCAACCTTTTTATGCTTGCCTCTCATCCATTTCTTCAGTGTCTATTCCAAAATCTGTAGGTGATGCTTTAGCCCATCCTGGTTGGCGTCAAGCTATGCTTGATGAACTCAGGGCTCTTCAGAGTAGCGAAACTTGGGAACTCGTTTCTTTACCCTATGGGAAATCTATTATTGGTTGTAGGTGGGTCTTTGCTATCAAAGTTGGTCCTGATGGCACTATTGATCGTCTCAAAGCTCGTCGTGTGGCTAAAGGCTACACCCAAATTTTTGGTTTGGACTATGGTTATACTTTTTCTCCAGTGGCAAAAATGGCATCTGTTCGCCTATTTATAGCCATGACAGCTCTTTAAAGATGCCCCTTTATCAATTGGATGTCAAAAATGATTTTCTTAATGGGGATTTGCAGGAAGAAATTTATATGGAGCAACCTTCAGGTTTTGTTGCTCAGGGGGAGTCTTCTGGATTGGTATGTCGTCTTCGCAAATCTTTATATGGTCTCAAACAGTCTCCCAGGGCCTGGTTTGGAAAGTTTAGTAGTGTTGTTAAAGAATTTGATATGACTCGCAGTGAGGCAGATCATTCAGTTTTTTATCGTCATTCGAATGTTGGGCGTATCTATCTAGTTGTATAAGTTGATGACATTATTCTTACAGGTAGTGATCACCATGGAATTTCTCAACTTAAACACCATATTTGTCACCATTTTCATACCAAAGATCTTGGTAAACTTAGATATTTCTTGGAGATTGAGGTAGCACAATCCAATCATGGTATTGTTATCTCTCAAAGAAAGTATGCATTAGATCTTTTGGAAGAAACTGGGTTACTGAATTCTAAATCTGTTGAGACACCCATGGACCCTAATGTCAAACTTCTACCTAGTCAGGGGGAGCTCCTCTCAGATCTTGAGAAGTATAGAAGATTAGTTGGAAAGCTGAACTATATTATTGTTACTCATCTTGATATTTCTTTTGCAGTTAGTTGGTGAGTCAATTCCTTAACTCTCCATGTGTTGATCATTTGAATGCAATTACTTGTATATTGAAGTAGATTAAAGGTTCTCCCGGAAAAGGCCTGCTATATGGTCATAATGACTATACTGGAGTTGTATGTTATACAGATGCGGATTGGGCAGGGTCTCCATCAGATAGAAGATCTACTTCCAGATATTGTGTTTCTATTGGTGGTAATTTGATATCTTGGAAGAGTAAGAAACAAGATGTTGTGGCAAGATCTAGTGCTAAAGCTGAATATAGAGCCATGGCCTTAGCTGTCTGTGAACTTATTTGGCTCAAACAGTTACTGAAAGAATTGCAATTTGGAGAGGTCACTCAAATGACACTCAAATGTGATAATCAGGTTGCTCTTCATATTAGCTCAAACCCCGTCTTTCATGAGAGGAATAAACATATTGAAGTTGATTGTCATTTTATTTGAGAAAAAATTACATCTGGAGACATTAAGACTGAGTTTGTTAATTCAAATGATCAATTTGCAGATATTTTTACCAAATATTTAAGGGGTCCTAGGATTGATTATATTTGTAACAAGTTTGGTACATACAATTTATATGCACCAGCTTTAGGGGGAGTATTGAATATAATGGGCTTAGCCCATGTTCTCTATTATTTTGTTACTATTTCTGTTACTTTTATTATCTATAAATAAATAATCCTTTGTGTGTATTTTGACACAAGGGAATTAACCCTATACCTATTTCTCTATTTTAATAAATACATTATAATGCCTAAACTTCATTAAGCATCCTAATCTATATTAACACCTTTTTCCATTAGCATAACCAATTTACAATTTAAATATAGAGTAATGATACGTTGACAACCTGATGTGGCATTACACTTAGCTTACAACTTCACATGGTGCTTATGTGGCCAGTTATTCCTGACATGACATAAGTCATCCAGTGTGGTAGTGAGTGAGAAATAGGGTTTCAGTGGCTTCCGTTGCTCTTTCATTCATTCAGCATCGCGACACCAACACTATTTCTCTTCCATTTACAATCACCCGCACAAGCTTCTCCTTCACCATTCGTTTTTTAATCCACCCATCTTCTTAGGGTTGCCATTTCATTTACATTTCATGTCCACATAGCCCCTGTCGGCTCTCCCTCTCTCGTCATCTCTCTATCTCACTACTGCGAGGAACTTTTTTTCCAAGCGTGTACCGTGTGTATCTCTCTATGGTGTGGTCTTCCTCTACAGGCGTGACGTCTCCTTTCATTTTTGTACGCAATTTGTTTCTCTGCAGGTCCGGTTATGTGTGTGGTATGGCTTGTCCTTTGGGGTAAGGTTTTCGTTAGTGAATTAATTTTTAAATTTGTAAATTTGACATTCTGGTTCTGTTCTTCCTACGCATTTGTTTTGCAGTTGGCTGCAGTGACCGACAATGGTCTCCATTGAAGATTGATTTGGTTGTCGTGGTTTTCATTGAGGCATTCAAGCTAAATGCACATCTTTTTCCTCAAAGTATCTATACGTAGAAAGTTAAAACATTGAAGTAGTTTTGATGATTTATTAAGGTGTTTGGTGTATTTGAGTGGTGGCAGTGCGAGGGGTGTCACTGTTTTCACCAATTTACAGGCTTTCGAGTGAAAGTCAATTCTATTTTTAAAATCAATACTGAATTGTAAAATTAATATCGAAGTGTACAATCAGTTCACCTCTTATACTCTTCAATACTGAACTGTAAAATTAATACAGGATTGTACAATCATTTCACCTTATATACTCTTCGACAACCATTTTTACAAACCACTCAAGAAATCTAAGGCAAGAGTTGTTGGAGATGATAACTTGGGCCCAACTATTCATAAAAAACTGATAACATGGTATTTTTACTTTGTTCAAAATCCTAAATGTAACAATCAGATGCTAACTTTTAAATTGTCATCCTGCACAGGTTGGTCTTTTCAGTGTTGATGGTTACTATAATTGTTTGCTTGCATTATTTGACAATGGTATTAAAGAAGACTTCATTAACCTGGTCCACAATATTATTGTCTTTGCCACATTTGTCAAAGAACTCATGATGAAGATGGAGGTCTAATTTCAGTTAGCCATTTCCTCCTTACCCTCGTAAAAGGAACTGATAACAAATATGTGCATATAAATTTGTATTTTCAAATAAAAAATTGTACATATAAATTTGTATTTTCAAACATGAGAATTAATCTTTAAAGATCAATTAAGGGTAGACTGGTTTATTGGGGTGATGACAAAAAATTATTTGAACATCTATCATTATTAAAAAAAATGGTAATATTGTCCTATCAAAGCCAATTGCTCTGTTTAAAGACTGCTATATGAACTTCAAAATAAGATTTTTTTTACTCATTTATGTTTCATTTATGTTTTATGTTCTGTCCTATGATTTGTGTTTTTATTAAGAGTGAAATGAAGGGAAAAAACTAGATAGATTGGTGGGTAACCAGTGGTTAGTTAAGTCTGATTTAAAAAATTATGCATAATGTTGACATTTGTATGTGGATATCACGAATTAATTAGATAACTAGATTTTATTTTCTAAAAGATTGAATAGTTAATAAGATTATAATGATTTTTCTAAAAGATTGAATAGTTAATAAGATTATTGTGATTTGGTTGTTTTTGGGTTAAAATCAAATCTCTATTTCATTCCTCTTTAAATTAATTTCCTTTTTACATTTATTATGTTATTAGCAATAACCTTACCTATATGCTTACATATTTTATTTTTGAATAATATACCAAACACTTTCTTCCTTTCCTATTTTTTTCCTCTCCAGCAATCCCTGAAATCACACGTAAGAAAAGAAGCCAAGCAATTAATATTTTATTCACTTGTTTGGCTATGTTAATGAAATACTTACATAATCAGAAATAAAATAAAACCAGTTTACTTAACAAGCTGGTAGGGCAGTGTAAGTTTGTCACAAACTGATTAACTCAAACTTACTCTCTAATCCTTCTCATGACTTGTAAAAATTTCATGTATTTGAGTTATTCTCAACATGGTTATTTTACCTATTTTTCATCACTGCTAAGCTATTTGTATTTTTCCTTTTTATTTAAGCACTTGACTAATGATGCTACAACTTAGTTTTGTTAATCTTATTTTATGTCATAATGTACTTGTTGTATGTAGGATAACATTATTCTTCTTTTGTTCTCCCATTGTTAAATTGAGTTTTTGAAAGATAAAGAGCTGCATCATGACGAAAAGTAAGAATTTATTAGAAAAAAAAAAGATCATGCGAACACTTTTAGTGCAAGTTTTATTGTGAGATGAAAGATAAAAATTATATTAGAACCATAATTTATTATCTTTAACTTTCTCATCTAATCAATGTCCTGATCTTTGCAATTATGTGAAGATATAAAAAGGCGCGGATGGCTGTTAGAACACCTTAGACAATATATTTGAGGAACAAATGTAAGACAAACAAGTCATAGAGGGTTTCAGTGTAAGTCATGGAGGGCTTTATAACTGAATTTTGAAGATTTCTTGTGTTTGTAAATACATATTGTAGTGCTGATAGACCTTAATATTGTATATTTAATAGAGTCGAATATTGTATGTTTAATAGACCTGAAAATTGTAATTTTGAGTTGTTGTACAAATTTTGTTTATAATATATGACTTAATTTGTTAGATGAAATGAGAAATTGAGGTAGAATTGGGGAATATGTTTTGGTGTTAATATATAGTTGTTGATATGTGACATGATTTGAGTGAGGAAGGAACATTCTGATTTATCCTGATTTATGTGTTTAACCATGTGTATTTAAGTGATTAACTTTTCAGGACTTTCTAAACACTTAAGATAGTAAATAAAGAATACAATAAAATTGAACATGTGTCCTATTGGCCTACGTAGGTAATATTATTGCATGTTCTCCACCATGCTCTTGATCACGACTCAGCCTGGGTTGAGTAGGACCAACTCACACATGTTTTGGGTCAAAAATCTCAATTCACATCTGTTTAACCATGTATATTTAAGTGATTAACTGCTTAGGACTTTCTGAACACTTAAGACAGCGAACAAATAACACCAAACTGAACCAAATGTGTCCCCCCTCCCTGGCCTACAGAGTTTTTTTTATGAACAGCAAAGAATGATATAAATAAGAACACTTTAGGGGTGCTCAAACCCTATTACAAGAAGAAAATTTCCAAAACGTACACAAATGCATGAGAAAGCACATAAAGAACAAGTGAAAAATTATAAAACACCCTCCATGTCAACTTTGGCCTGTACTTTCTTTCAAAAATAAGAGCAATAGAAATGAGAAAGCAACTCCAAAGATGAGACGGTATGCAGGGACAACTTGAATGCTCAAGACCTACTTAATTATTTAACCTCTCTCAGGCAGTCAATAGGGTGCAGACACCATTATGCAGATGTTTTTTTAAACCCAATCCCCCCAAATCTTGCCAAACCCCAAGCTTGTATTTGTGCCTATAGAAAAATCTCTACCTCATCCACCTGACCACCCTCAAAGATGACCTTGTTCCTATGGATTCAAATAGCCTTAGTAAGTGCTAACCACATCCCTCTCCACACATGGTTAGCTTGTGCACTCAATCCAGTAAGATAAAAACTGAGAAAGTGACTAGCTGTATCGTAGGTAATATCATTGCATGTTCTCTACCATGCTCTTGACCAGAACTCTACCTTGGTTGAGCAAGAACCAAGACACACATATAGAACATTATCGTAGGTACATGAATAATAAAAATCTGAACTAAAGAGTTTAATGATTCCAATAGCTGTTAGATATTGGAAAAATCATATAAAACATTATCCTGGGATACTTAGTCAGATTTATATGATGATTTTTTTTTTATTAGTAGTTTATATGATGATCTTTTCAGGAACACTTTTACTTAGAGCAAAGTTCGCTCTTGGAAAGGAAAATTAACTATACAATATTTATAATGTGCTCGTGAAGATCCACATTATTTACTTACCTAATTTCTTGCTCTTAGTTTTTCTCTTAATTGTTTTATTCAAGAAATTTCAATGTAAAATTTCTATTGTCATGCTTGTAAGGGTTGCATTTGATTATCATGAAAACATTAGATAGATATTATAAAGATATAAAGGAAGTTACAATTACAATTATAAAGCTCATTACTATGTCTTTGGTGCTTCAAGATACACAAATATCACATAGCTTCCCAAAAGGATTACTATGTCTTTGGTGCTTCAAGATACACAAATATCACATAGCTTCCCAAAAGGATTACATGTTATAAGTTGAATACATGTTAGAAATTTTTGTGGCTTTTGGTCTTATAAACTATGGGTTTGGGTTTTTCTTTCTTGCCACTTCCACTGCCAAGTGAATGCATGTAAATTTTTGTGGGTTTTGGTCTTGTAAAAATGGGATTCTTCTTGTCTAATGATTTTTTTTTTTGTTGAAAACAGGTGTGAAAGTTCAACCAACAATGAAAAGAAATCTAATCTAGAAAATTGACAAACTGATCACTGAAATGGAGATGGAAAGCGATGATTTGACTTGTATGGAAAAGGGTTGATCTGACTTTATGGGAAAGGGTTGATCTGACTTGTATGGGAAGGGATGACCTGACTTGTATTGGAAAGAGATTATATGACTTGTATTTTAATTTTGATTATTTTAGATTATGAGAAGTTTAATTATAAATATTATTTCATATTATTTCAATGTTTATTATGACTCGTATGGATTGGATGTTTATTATGACCCGTATGGGTTGAATGTTTCAATATTTCAGTCCAACATATTCATTATCATAGTATAATAGTATAACAAAATTCACCTATATTCATTATCATAGTATAACAATATAACAAAATTCACCTCGATTAGGTAAATATAACAATGTTATATCCATTATAAAAAGTTATCATAAAAAATTTGTCATATGAGTTCTTGGAATTCAATTGCAGCATATCACTCTAAAAAAAATTATTACAATTTTTATTTTAATGGAAAAGTTGTATAAGAAGCTGTCTTGGTTGAGCAGGAACCAACTCACACATGTTATGGGTCAAAAACCTCATTGTTTAACACTGTCTATCTAAGTGTTTCAGTTATCACAACTTTCTAACCAACCAACAAAGACAACAAATATGTGCCTCCCTCACCTCCATAAGTAATATTCTTACATGTTTTGCACAATGAGAATGACCAAAACTCTGCCTTAAGTCACCATAATATTCACCAATTAACAAGGACATGAGGCAAGGGACAGAGGTCCTACGCCATCAGCACCACTGCACATACAAGTGTTTAACATTGTCTATTTAAGTGTTTAAGTCAACACAACTTTTTGACCAACCAACACAAACAACAAATTTGTTCCTCTCTCACCTCTATAAGTAATATCCTTACATGTTTTGCACCATGGAAATGACCAAAACTTTGTCTTGGGTCACCAAAATATTCACCAATTAACAATAACATGAAGCAAAGGACGTAGATCCTGTACCATCAGCACCACTGCATATACAAGTGTTTAAACTTATCTATTTAAATGTTTAACTCAACATAACTTTTTGACCAACCAACACAGACGGAAAATATGTTCCTCCCTCTCCTCCATAAGTAATATCCTCACATGTTTTGCACCATCTCCCAAATTACACATGTCATACCTCCAAAACTTAAAATTTAATTTATGTGTTTAAGAGTGAAAATTCATTTATGTGAAGTTTCATTTATTGGATGTTCTCCACCATGCTCTTCACCACAACTCTACCTTGCTTGAGCAGGAAACAAATAACACATGTTCTGGGTCAAAAACCTCACTTCAAATTTATCTATTTAACTATATGTATTTAAGTGATTAACTGCTCAGGACTTTCTGAACACTTAAGACAACAAACAATTAACACATCAAAATTGAACCAAATGTGTCTCTCCTTCGCTAGCCTACATAGGTAATATTATTGCATTTTATCCACCATGCTCTTCACCACAACTCTGCCTTGCTTGAGCAATAACCAAATCACACATGTTCTAGATCAAAAACCTCACTGCAAATTTATCTATTTAATCATGTGTATTTAAGTGATTAACTACTCAGGACTTTCTGAACAACGAACAAAGAACATACCAAAATTGAACCAAATGTGTCCCTCCCTCCCTAGCCTACGTAGGTAATATCATTGCATGTTCTCCACCATTCTCTTTACCACAACTTTGCCTTGGTTGACCAGGAACCAACTCACACATGTTCTGGGTCAAAAACCTCACTACATATTTATCTATTTAACCCTGTGTATTTAAGTGATTAACTGCTAAGGACTTTTTGAACACTTAAGACATAAAACAAATAACACACCAAAATTTCACCAAATGTGTCCCTCCCTCGATGACCTACGTAGGTAATATCATTGCATGTTATCCACCATGCTCTTGACCACAACTCTGCATTGCTTGAGAAGGAACCAACTCACACATGTTCTTGGTCAAAAACCTCACTGCACATTTATCTGTTTAACCATGTGTATTTAAGTGATTAATTGCTCAGGACTTTATAAAACTTAAGACAACGAACAAAGAACACATCAAAATTAAACCAAATGTGTCTCTCTCTCGCTGACCTACATAGGTAATATCATTGCATCTTCTCCACCATGCTTTTGACCACAACTCAATTTGGGTTGAGCAGGAACCAACTCACACATGTTTTGGGTCAAAAACCTCACTGCACTTTTATCTGTTTAACCATGTGCATTTAAGTGATTAATTTCTAAAGACTTTCTGAACACTTAAAACAGAAAACAAATAACACACCAAAATTTCACCATATGGGTCCCTCCCTCGATGACCTACATAGATAATTATTGCATGTTATCCACCATGTGTTTCACCACAACTATGTCTTGCTTGAGCAGGATCCACTAAGCAATGACATGAACCAAGTCACACATTTATAACGTCAAAAGCCCCACTCAACATCTATGTGTTGAATCCTGTATAGTTAACTACTTAATTGCATAACACTTTATAAACACTTAAGACACTGAACGTAGAAAAATTCACCAACAAATAAAATGTGTCCTTCCCTGACCTATGTAAATAATATCATTAAATGTTTTGAAAGTGTTTTTATTAAATAATCATAATCATATTTTTAAATAAATATTAGAATATTCTATAATTATTTTCATATAAACAATTTATTATAATTTTCCTTTTTTATTTTGATATAATTTTACAATATAATTATAACATTATAAAATTAATGAAAAGGTTTATATTTATTTTATATTTATATAATTTTAATATAATTTTTAGAAATAATTTTTGTAATTATTTTAATTATAATAATTAAAATTTTAATTCTTTTATTATCATAGACAAATTATGGACATGTGTTTTCCAGTCAAAGAACAGAGTTTATGTGACTCAGTTTTATTCAATTAGACAATGATTATAGCCATCATTTTTAATATTTAATAATTATAATAATAATAATAATTATTATTATTATTATTATTATAACTAAAAAAATTAAATAAAATTTGCATACCTGAATAAATTAAATATCTTAAGTGCAATTAGAGCTCAAATTAATTATAACAAGAATAAGTTCAACATACTCAAGTTAAGAATTTAACACATTATATTCTTGCCTTCTTAGTTTGATTATTTGCAAAATAAAACATGGTTATAGAAAAAAGACAACAATAAAGAAAGAAAATTGTTGAATTATAGAAATAACAAACTTAAGTGTGTTGAATAGTTTTTCGTAAGAAAAATTCAAATAAAGGCAAAGGCAAAGAAAGCGTGAACAATCGCCTAACACTAAACAAAATATAAATACTATCCCTTGTTCACGTAAGCGCACAATCCACCTCAGCGGTTGATAAAGGAGTGTGGTTATCAAACCAACATTTTTCTTAAATATATGTTTTCCATGTAAAGAGGACAATCTATATTTATTATAAAGAGTTATTTTTTATTCATTATATATATATATATATATATATATATATATATGAACTTCTTATTCGTATTGCAATAATTATATATCAATTTATTTTTATGCTTTTATTCTCAAAATTACATATTATTTTAGAGATATGTTACATTCTAATATAGTTATAAGTTTATATATTAGAGATTAATTTAGAGCTGCTTTTGTGTCAATTTTTCTTTAACAAAAGTATATTTTATATAAAAATAAGTTTCATCAAGAAAGGTGCAGGAGAGATAATGAAATGAAATTTGTTTATAACCATTCAACAAAATTAAAAAGTAATTCTTAAAAAATTAAATCATTTAATTTAAATTCATATTTAATTTTAATTATATTATATCCACTCAAATTCGTACTTTTATACTTAGAATAGATTTTTTATATATAAACTAAATTTAATTAAATTTTATGTCTTTTTGATAAATTTTTATATTTTTAATTCAATTTTTATTAAAATTTTTGGATATTTTTAATTGAGTCTCTATTAAAAATTTTCATCTATTGAATAATTAAAATTTGTATATTTTTCAATTGATTTGTTATTATTTGATTTTATCGACAATTGGATTAACATAATTGTTGCTTTATATTGGCATTTTTTTACCTATTTTATATAGAAAATAAAAAAAAAATGATTTAATTAAGTTTGAGTTCCTCATATTAAGTTGTTTGATTTTGTCGTCAATTAGAATAAATGATTGTTACTTTGTATTATTTCACATAGAAAATAAAAGAAATAACTTAATTAAGTTTTAATTTCTCATAAATATGAGTATTTCGAGTGGAGTCCTAATTATAATTTCTTTATTTCATTGAATATCTAAAATCATTATATTTTTTCATTGAGTTTCTCCCTTTGCGACTATTTGATTTTGTAATCTCAAGTAAAATACCATAAACTTATATAATACAAAAAATAAATTATGTACTAAACATTATTATTTTATTTTATGTCTTCACATGATTAATTTGATTTTTGTCTTAATGTTTAATTTATTAAATGAAATGTTGTCATTTTTTATAAAGATAATTAAGGTTATGAAACTTCATTTTTCTTATTATCCAAATTCGTAGTGTTGTGTTTAACGATGTAAAATCAAATAGTCATATTCCTCCAATTGATGACAAGAAATTAATTGAAAAATATAGAAATTTTGGATACTTAAAAGAACAATTTTTAACTTAATTAAAAATACTCAATGAGAGACTTCAAACTTAATTTATTTTTTGTTTTTTATATAAAGAAATATAAGTAATGATGATGCAAAGTAAGAACTTGTAGGAATATTCATGGTGTGGTTTGGTTTGATTTTTTTTTTTTTTAAAATACATCCAAACAAAATATATATATATGCAATTCAATGTAGTTCATTTTGAAATAAAAACTATTCAAACGAAACCAATTTGTGTGATATGATTTGAATCGGTTTTTGTGAATTTTAATTTCTAATTCTAAATTTTTTTATTAAATATTTGTTCTTTCTTTTCCTCTTTTAAATTAAAATATAATAATAAAATATGTTTTTCAAAATCTAATAGATATATTAAATAATAAATTGATAAAATTATAAAATTTAATATTTAATATCTTTAAAAGTTGAAATAACATATTTTTGCAATGTAATACCAATAAATATCAAGTAAAAATTAAGCTAAACTTAAAAACATAAGAATATAATGAGCCAATGTAACAAACTTCACCAGGTCCCTAAAAGGAATATAAAAACAAATTATATCAATTATGAGATCAATTGTAAAATATCCATATAATTGTAATATGTATAAAATAAAACGTCTATCACTTATTTTAATTGAGATATTTCCTTTCATTTTTTTAAAAAAGAAATATATATTGTGAAAAAAGTTCGTTACGATATACAAAGATTACTTTCAAATAGTTAACTAACGAGACTCGACATCAAAATTCTCTTCCGTTCATAGTGAGATTGGGTCAAATTCTACAACTATATAAAATATGATAATAAGTATAATTGAAAAATTAGATAAAAATAATTAAACCATAAAACTTAAAGTAAAATATGAAAATATAAGAGGAATAAAAAATTTGTGAATCAAATGTGTGAAGAGAAACAAACAACTTTGGAAAGAAATTTAGGTTAAAAGGTATAAATTACTGATAATTATTATTATTATTATTATTATTATTATTATTATTATTATTATTATTATTATTATTATTATTATATTAATAATATAAACAATATATTGAAAGCATACAGTTGTTTGTGTCGGTTTGGAAAATTCAAATTGTAAACCGGACCGCTTAATTCGAAGAAGCAAAATTCAAAACAATTAAAAAGGTTCAGTTTTTTTTAGTTATCGATTATTAGGACCGGTTTTGATTTTTGTTTATCGATTCACTTCTGAACATCCTAACTACTGTTCATTAGTTATGTTTTGGTTTTTTCGTATCTTTCTCTCCCAAAATTATATTGTTATAGAAAAAAAATGCTAGAAACACATTTTTTAAAAACACATTCTTATTTATTAAAATTTATTAAAAAATCTCAAAAAAGATGAAACCCACTTCTTAATTTTTAATTATTTTATCCTGATCACTGGTAAGAAAATAATGTGTCCAATAAAATTGCTAAAAAATGTATTCTTAAATTTACCAACAATTATGATTAATTAACGGATTCAACCATTTAAGGTGTGTGAATTTGAAATAATTGGTTTGAAACATGACATAAATGACAAAGTAAGAGACAGAATTAAGATATCATCCGAAGAAAATGAATACACTAAAATACCCTTTTATAGTACACCAACTTGCCCTTTCATATCTACAATATTCCCTTGTCCACACCAAACATGTTACAAAAAATAAAAGATCAACAACTTGGAATTTGTTACATACAAGGAATGGTTCCTGTTTGCTTTATTTTTTATGAAGAGAAAATGCAAAATAGGTTCTCTTTACAGCTCTGGCAAACTCTGTTCAAAGTGTTCATGCATCATGACATTGGCTTGGGGAATTTTTCTGGATCATAAAACAATTGATCCTTTTCCTTAACTCATCAGGGTTTGCACCCACTATTTTTTCCACTGGAGCTCCTCCATTCATCAACAAAAAGGTAGGAATGGCTTTGATTTCCATCTTGGAAGCAACTTCCTAGATAGAGCCACACAACACAAAAGTTGGTCAAGAGCAAAGCTTACACTCAACAATTATGCCTTACAATTTGTCTCTTGAAACCCTCCAAAACAAAATTAAATAGGATATTATAAGCCACCAATTGATATCATTAGCAAAGTCACACTTAACTATGTTGATGACCAATAATGCCATTATTATAAGTTAAAAGTTATGAAACCAAATTTTAATATATTATGTGTACTGACATAAAAACAGCACTCATGACCTCAAAGTTGGGTTTGGAATCAAAAGTAAATAGTCTTATCCACCAGTTCTCTTCCACTCATCAAAACAAAGTCTTTGATTTCCAACTTGGAGGCAACTACTCAGATAAACAAAAGGCCCTCAACAGTAGAACAAAAAGTATTATGAGAACTATGAATACAGGTGATAGATACTCAGGAATCCTGCACAGAGTTTGTCCTTTCAAACCATCCACAACAAAAGATATAACCTATTATAGGTTACCTTTTTATAACATCACCAAAGTCAATTTATCCATAAATTTGTTTAGAAAAACTTTTAGAAAAGAAAAATAAAAAAACAAGAGTTTCTTCATTCTATATATATATATATATATATATATATATATATATATATAAACTAATTTTAACTTAGGAAAAGTATTTTTTATTTTTTTTCTCTTAATTATAGAAAAGATTTGTGTTAAAGGCTTGAACCTGACAAGTTTTTTTTTTCTATTTTTCTGGAGAATATAGATTATAAATTTGGCTCTAGTGATTCTCTGCATTAGGAAATAGTTTTTGTGGAGAACCCTTTACAATATTCAGTATGGACAATAGTTAGCATTGCATGTTCAGCCAATTAGAAGCACTGACAGAAATAGATGAATTGAAAATCTGAGAGATGTGGTGGCATATATGGAGTAAATAGTTTTATTATATAAACACCAAAGCAAGCAAGAAGGAAGAGCTTTCCCACTATAGATTATACACACAAAAATTACCTTGACCTCATCAACATCCACATTAAGAAAGAGAACATTTTGATAGGTGGAAGCCAGTTCTTGAAAGCAAGGATTCATAGCTATAGAGGGTGTGCACCAATAAGCAGAAAAATGAACCATAACCTGCAAATTAGTTATAGGAAGCATAAGAGAGCTATGAATAGACCTTTACTTTTGAAGCAGTGTCCTTAACCAACCAATTGTAGTCATTAGAAATGTAAACAGATTAATAAGTATATGAATCTCCAGAAAAAAAAAAAAAAATGAGACTCACAGGGAAACCTTTAGTGGTAGCATCAGTGATGTATTGTTCCCATGATTTTCTTGAGTTAATATTCACAACCTTAGACTTTTTTAGCTGTTTTTGGCCTTTCATTTTTCCTTCCTCTGCAGCTGCTTCTTCAAAATGTTGATTTATATATGTAATACTCTGAAGAAATAGTAGCACTATACAAGAGATGATGTTTTCTTTCTCTCTCTCTTGAAAAGTACATTTGTTGAATTGATTTATATATATTACAGAATATAACGTAACATGATTTAGGTTTCCATAAATTCTTACCAATCGATCTTACATTCTTAATAAATTATTATTAAAGATTTCCCATCAAGTAAAGGTTAAACTATTTACATGATATAAATAAGAATAGATCTCACTTTATTAAATTAGTTTTATGAATATAAGCTAAACTTAAACTAACGTTTTTTTATAAATAAATGTTATTTTTATTCTAGTCCTAATAATTATAGGGATTTCTTTTGCCTGTCATTCTTTAAAAAATAGCGTTTTGTTTTTACTTGAAGAATCATAAACAGAAACAAAAATTTTAGAGGATAACACAAAATATATATATATATATATATATATATATATATATATATATATATATATATATGTGTGTGTGTGTGTTATACGGTGTATTATTTTAGAGGTAATACTTATGGAGTATATTAAGTTGAAGGAGTGAAATTAGAAATAAAAATAACAAAAGTAAATTTAAAAAAGAATTAGTTTCCCATCAAAATTTATAATGAAACCAGTTTTGGTCTATAAAATTTTAAAAAATATATTTTAATTCCTCCAACTTGAAAATATATATTCAGAAAATCTTATTGAAACAATTTTTATTCTATTTTAGATGACTGCGCAGCCAAACATCATCATGTGTGAATGTTACTTTTGATGTGTAGGCTTTCTTTTGTCGGTTTCTTGGTCTGCATATTATTTCATGATGATTATCATGAATCAACCTTATCTCTCTAGTTGCTCAAACTAATGATTATGATTAAGCTTATCAGATAATTAAGTAAGTTACTCAGTTACTTAATTTGTACGTTATAACAGAGACTACCAAATTGTTTTCTTACATGCAATTACAATTTAAGCATGTTTGAAAAGTTTATTCATAAATAAAAGTGTTAAATAATTTTTTCATAAACAATAAGACAAGTAAAAAGATATATAAATAATATAACATATAATTTTTTTAATCGATTTTATAAATAAAGTTAGACTTAATTTTCATTATCTTAATATAATATTAGTTATCAATCATTTATCACTAGTCTATTGTGTCTTTTATTATTAATTTTATCTGTATTCTCATGTTCTATATCCTACATAACTGACGTGGATATAGTGAGAATCCTAAATCAACTAAGTAATATGATAAAATTATAATATTTGCAGATGGAAACGTTGTCTTATTAAACTAATTTTATTGAGTTACCTTGAATTTTATTACATTAATAAAACTTTATATTTTAATTTGTACTTAAAACTTTACATTAATAAAACTTTATGTTTAACTTTTTTAAAACAATTTAGTTTTATGTTATGTTATAGTATTTTCTTTTAATCTTATCCTTAAGCACAAGGAAAAGCACAACAACTAAACAGAGAAATTCTCCGGCCACCTTCAACACGATTGTTTCACATTGATTCGTCATAAAATCAAGCACGTATGTCTACGTTATACGTATATGCTTTTCGGTGATGTCAAAGAAGATATATTCTCTATATTTTAGTCAACATGGACAATGTATTACCAGCAAATCATTTCAACTTATATATGTATTTTTATTATTAAATATAATTAAGTCCACTTTTGTATTATTGACTTGAAGATAGTTATACTATATATATATATATATATATATATATATATA
>Ga0209700_104670_pt1 | contig 24305 bp, 10 predicted proteins | sample SiratroredBW_FD_187528 | JGI IMG/M metagenome (GOLD analysis project Ga0209700, IMG submission 187528) | Root nodule microbial communities of legume samples collected from California, USA - Siratro red BW (SPAdes) (version 2) | ecosystem: Host-associated > Plants > Roots > Nodule | place: USA...
CAGAGTACTGGGGATTGAAAGGAAATCAAGGTACGGTGATTGCAGATGGATCATTATGAGGTTAATGAATTTGGAATAAAGTATGAAAGTTTGTGATTGAATGTTAAACTTAGTTTTATTTGACTTAAGAATTCATATTTGCATTTGTAAATCTAATCACTTCAATTCTTTTCACTCTTATAAGCTAAAAACATTATTCCGTTAGCTTACCCTTGCTTTTCTTGTTGTTTTGTGAACTGCGATGATTATACTATGTACATGAACAGGTGTAGATGCAGGTTTAAGAGCACCTTAAAGATGATATACTCTTAAATCGATCTCCTTTTGTCTTGTATATATGTTTTTGTTGTAGTTAAAGACTCTTTGACCTTGAGATGATTTTCCTTTTGTCATGAGAATAGTTATACATAACTCTGATGTATCTGAACACTTTTTGTAGTACCTTGAACCTTAAATGGATGTTAATACAGACAAAAGTTATAGAATTTTTAGGCTGTTCCAGATTCATCCATTAATATCTAATAAAACATACAACTCAGTCCATTCAAATTTATATCTTCAAATAAATTAACTAGTTATTTATATAATATTAGTTTTAAGTCTTTAATATCTTCAGATTTTTATTTTATTATTTCATTCTCTTAACATGCATTAAAATAATTTTGTAGTACCGTCACTCCTCTCAATTATATTTCTTTCATATATAAAATTTACATTCACAATTTAATTATAAAACGAGTCTAATTCCACTAAAACCAAAATTGGTCATTAAACAAAATCCTTATTTAACTCAATAATCACAATAAAAACACCACCTCTTTATTTTGTGTCATTTCATACACTTTAACAATTACTCTAATATTAATTTTCATATATTATATTTCAAAAATTCATTCATAATATCGTTTATTCATTTTTTCCACTACCTTTTCTATTTTTAACCATTGCTTTATTTATATTTTTATAAAAAAATAATACAGTTATAAAAATTTAAGAAAATTTAAAGATTAGCCATAAAAGCTAATAAAACGATAAATGTAAAAACATATTTGTGATGACGTTACTACTTACTTTTTATCATTTTTTTCACATCATATATGATTTTCCAAATATAATATAACAAAAATTGTGTTACTTTTTTTTTTAGTAAGAATAATAAAGTAATTATTAGTCTATTTCATATGCTTATAAGATTGTTTGATGAATATATAATAACTTTTTTATGATAATACCTGGCTATTATCTATTTAAGAGTTTCTAAGTCATTAATTATAAAATTAATTCAATTAACATCTAAATTATTTCATTTTATTAAATTAATACTACTTTGAATTATTTCTTAATTCTTTTTTTATTTTTTTAATTATTATCATTTAAAGTAATTAATCAAACACAAATAAATTTGATACCATAAAAGTGTTAAGCATAACAATTTAGTATTATCCAAATAATATGCACGTGAAGAAAAGTATTCATAGTCATAATATGTACTATTTTTCCAAAGTCACTGACTTTTTATTATATTTTTATAACAATATATTTATTTCTAAATAATAGAATAATTTAATATTAATAACAATGTTAAATTGTTTTAATTATACCTCAATATTTTGTATTTACCATCTTCTATATCATTAACTATTAAAGATTAATCCCGTTTTCGCATCTAATTTATTTACTTTAATTCAGCTCAAATTTCCTATATTTGATATTATTTCGTTATTATCTTTACAATAAATTAACTTTAATTTCACTACATATAATATATTTCTATTATTTTATCCTTACTCTTGACCTTAAGACGCTGCATATCAAATAATAAAATTTACATATTTTTAATTTATGATGTCGGCTATGTCTTTACTAATATGTTTTTAATTTTTTTAATCTATTTATGTTGTTGACTAAGTTCACACTGTATATTAAATATTATTTTATTGATAGTATTGGCTGTACCAACGTTTTTGTTTATTCTTAATTTTAAAATTCATTTTTAATATCGCAGTTAGAGTCTCTTAGACTCACGCTATCAGTATTTTATTTCTATTTTTTTTAAATTATCATTAATTTTCAATTAGCGAGTTTAATCCACCCAAAATTTTAATATCTTATTTAGAATGGACTTTACTGATTTTAACAACAATTATTTTACAGCCGACGCTAATTTATTGTAGTTGTATTATAACATTCTTATAATATATATAAATATTTATTCTTTGTTTAAACGTACTGTTTTTCTTAATTACGGATGAAATTATGTTTATTAAAATAAGATTGTTTATTTTCCTACAACTTAGGTTGAGTCACTTTCCTTGAATTCATAAACACATTCCTTTTATTTATTTCATAGACAAATGTTAACAGAAAAATCAAAATCGATCAAAATTTTAATGAAAGACTAAAAAATCTTAAGAATAAAAAAAGATTGTAAACCTAAATAAAAATTTCTTCATCCATTTCTTATTCTGGATTAATTTTGATACAAAACATAAATACTGATCATAAAATTTGTGGTGACAGATATATGATTTACACATCCTTTAGTTGGGGCCAGATGAAGATGGAAAATGCTTTAAACTCAGATACCATGAATAGAATTTGTACTAAATGTTATCTTCATCACTAAAATCATTTGGCACAGAAAGAAAATCTAGATTGTATAACAGAACTAGCATGGCCATTGAAGAGAGAAAAGTTGGCACAGGTCCAAAGATCCAAAGCAAGAAGGAAAGTGCAGAATAGAAAAGCCTGTTTCCCACTGTGTTCAACAAGATGGCCTTCTCGAAAAGCTGAGTTAAATAGTGTGAATTGACCAAGGGCTTGTGATCATGTGGAGAGCAAATGAGAATATTGATTTGATTGAGAAAGGCAATGGAGAAAGTGTGGCATATGAATGAGAATAAGAATAGAAGAAGGAGAATGAGATATTTGAGAGCCACCATAAATTCCCCATGTGCTCCAACAATTGTGTCATTGATTGCATTTTTAACACTGTAAGTGCTGCTTATCACTGCTCCTAGCCCAGCACATACGAGAATGGCTGATGTTGCCATAAGGGTTGATGCCATCACTAAGTTTCGAAGAGATTGAATTGCTACGATACTCTTTTTGTCTATATCCTGCAATATTACAATTACAATTCAAATTTATTGTCCTAAGTGTAAATATATATAGTTTTTGGTTATTAAAAGGTTTGAAAATCCCACAATGATTAGGGGAATAGAGGATAGTACGTTTTGGGATCAGGATAATTGAATTGTGTTTGAGTTATAATTAAAGAGGAAAACAATAAAAGGTTTAGAGGGGAATGAAAAAATAATTATATAAAAACTAATTAAAAGCAAATAAATTATTCAAATTGCAAATCATTTATCAATATATAACAATTTGCCATTATTAATAAAACCTTCATTATATGAATACATTATTCGAGGTTATGACAATCTCATTTATTAACTTCCCCTTAAAATAAAAAAAAAGTCGGTGGTGATTGTATTTCATATTTGAGACTCATATTATATTTTTGTTCTGATTTGTATTCGTCTTTATGTTTTAGTTTATATTCTTTCTATTAGCTTAATGTTTTTACGGTCTAATGATTTTGACTTTTAAAGATTTGATATTCAACATGATAAATAAAGATAGTCTTTAGTCTTATGATTCTTGATTTTGAATCAATTTAACCCTTAACATTTGTTTTCACAATTTATTTTATTCATTTTCATATCGCCTATTTCATAAAATATATTTTATTATGTAAACAGAGGTTTTGTATAATTATGCTAGGGGCAATATAATTTCAATATTTTGAGAGGGATAAAAATATTTTATCGAAGCACTGAATAAGTTATTTTTTATTTTTGGTGGATTTTGTGATGGACACAAAATTAGCATAAAAGGGGACCATTAAAAATACCGTATAGTTCTTATGACAAAATAGTTAAGGAGGAAATTTTCCTATCACAAAATTTATCACTAAAGCAAATTTTATAGAAAAAGTTATATCCCATAATCTATCACAAAATAGCTTCACTATATATTAACTGTGAAATTGTTTTAATATGTCATTTTGAAATAAAATAAGAATGATAGATATTACTTTATTATACATATATAAAATATAAATTTCGTTTGTTAAAAACATACAAAATTTATTTATTTAAAAATTATAATATATAAGTGTTATTTATTAAAAATACAAGGGGAATAATTCTTTATTTTAAAATTAAGAGAAATGAGCGTTATTAAAGATGACTTACAAACAAATTTTCTTCAAAATTAAATCATATCAGAGAGCAAGCTCTATTTTCCCATTTTAATTAAAAATCCTCTTTTAATTTTTTAGACCATGTCTTTTTATCCACAATAAGGAATATATAAAATGTAGGGAGTATTACGGTGTTTTAATCCTTTTACAATTCTACAAATATACACAAAAAGAAACTTTATAAATAAATACATGCAAAAGATGTATAATGCCTTATCATGTAGCCAAAACAACCTATTAAAGAAATATACAACACACATTCCTTACCTTATACATTCTTTACGCTATTGTAATTTGGTTCTCAAGACTTATGATAAATAAACTCGTTTTTATTGTTTGACTGATTTTTACAATAAATTTTTGTGTGATACATGTACAAACATGAGTCAATTTTTTTATTTTTATTTTTTTTAATTTAAGTATGAAAAGAAGGATGAATATGTATATAATTATTCCATCTCCATCTCCATTCTCCTCTTAATAATCTAAAAAAATTATATTAATTTCTTTTATTTTTAATTTTATAACTTATTTATAAATCATATATTTAATAATTTCTATTTTTTATCTAATTATTATGTGATACTCTTTTATATATATATATATATACTACAAGAGAAAAGATATTTAGAGACTGATTTTTAGCTACCAAATGAAATGGTTGCTAATTGTAACCAAAATACTGACCAAATTAAATTTTGATTGCTAAATAACTACAAAATAGAAGTAATGGTTGAATTTAGTGACCAATTATGTCAAAATAATTGGTATCTAATATTAGCTACCAAGGTTTTAGTGACTATTACCATTAGATTCTAAATTGCTATCTAAAGGTTTTAGTGACTAATACCATTAGATTATAAATTGGTCTCTAACTCAAATTAGATACCAATTATTTTGACCTAATTGGTTACTAAATTCAATCATTACTTCTATTTTGTAGTTATTTAGCAACCAAAATTTAATTTGATTACTATTTTGTAGTTATTTAGCAACCAAAATTTAATTTGATTACTATTTTGGTTACAATTAGCAACAATTTCATTTGATAGCTAAAAATTAGTTTCTATAGTGATAATTTTTGTCTTGATATTTAATATTTAAGAAAAAAATTTAATTTTTAATTAATATTGTCTTGATATTTAATATGTGAGAAAAAATGTTTAATATTTAAAATCGTAAAGAGGTGAGTACATTCTAATTGAGAATAAGAAAAAAAAATTGTACGTAATAGACCATAAAAATAAAATGAAGTTTTACTTTAAAAATAAAAACAAATGGTCAAACTCACATTCCCTACTCAATCTTAAACTCTGGTTAACATTATTTGCGGAAAAGAAATTCTACATCTCATAAAAAAAAAAAAAAAAAAAGATGTTAAACATCAGAAAATAATAAATGACTTTAATGTAAATATAAAATCCAATAAATTCATGCCATTGTGTAGAAAAGAACAATTGTAGAAGTTCAGGAGAATATATGAAATACGAAAAATACCTTCATCATGACAAGAACCCATGATCGACGAGCATGAGCTTCTCTTCCAAAGGTTGTGGTGAAGGGCTGTGTCTGAGTCTTATGCCACAACCAAACATGATATGCTACGATCATTACTAACCCTAATGGCACCACGATCACATCCAAATAGTATTTTCTCCACTCCATCCCAAATTAAACTCTCTTCTTCATCTACTCTTTCGTGCTTCGCTTTCTTTCCACCCCAGTTAGGAGCATAATATAGATAAGTATATGTATACGTGTATATGTATAGCAAGAGAGAGAGAGAGAAATATTTAAATCAAGGCATGAACATATGCACGTGCTAAAAGAAGTTTAGGCAGAAACAAAAAAAATTCTACTTACATTTCATTTGGTTGAGGGTGAGACGGGATGAAGAACTGATTTCAGAAGAAATAGAATAAGAGGGGTGACTTGGAGAAACTAATGGGGGAAGAAAAGAGAGAAAAAAACAAAAATAAGAAAAATAAATGTTTTCTCCACCACAAGATTACATAAAAAAAGTCACATGATTATATTATAAATATGATTTATTATATGTACAAAATAAAATAATAAGTGTTTGTAAGAGATCAAAATTCCGTAATTTTTTAAGAATTAAATTTATAAATAATTTAAAATTAAGGGAGTAAAATTATAAAAGATTTAAGATTGTTGATTTTCTCAAATATATGACTAAAATTATAGTCATACCAAAATAATTTTATATTTTTATTGAAACATTTTAATATAAATATATGATTCATTTTAAAAGAAAATAATGCCAATAGAAAACCTTTTCGATGCACAAGCTCGTTTATTAAAGGAATTTTAAATTAAACAATTTTAAAAAATTAACCAATTAATCCTCATTTTTGTCCTAGTCTCTTTGTTTCAAAATGTTAATTCCTTATTATTACTTTTTGCTATTACTCTCCTTTCCTTCGCTACTTGTGCATTTTTAAGATAATACAAACATTGAAACATATAAATATAAACCTCTTATATCATGTATGCAAACTTAAATGCCTCAAACAACTTACACATACAATTTAAATTTCAACTCTTTGACTAAAGTAATTCACTGATAATTATTAATACTGGACATTAAAGAAACTTAAAAACGAAGACTTTTTTTTTTATCTTCAGTACTATACGAGTTAGTTAGGCTATTTTAAGAAATTATTTTCTATTTTATTTATATTTAAAAATTAAATTTTATTTTATTTTTCATTTTATGTTAAAATTTACATATAATTAATAAAAATAGTTTTCAACAAGTTATGTACAATTTTTAAAATCAAATGAACATTATGTATTTTTATAATTAAAGATAAATATGTTTTTGTACACTAAAATATTTAAAAAAACTAGTTTTAATCCCTATCAAAATTCAATACGTTTCTAGACCATATATTTATTAGAAATGTCATAGTTTTACTCCACATGAAGTAAACCACTTGAGATACATCATTAATTTTCTATTGAAACATGTAAGTGTCCATGAACCATTATTTTAGTATTTACGAAAGTACGAGCGTGGACATCTCCCCAATACACAACCAACCAATTTTCAAAGGTTGACGATGGAATAAACAAATTTATAATCTTGAAGTAATTTCTTTACTTGATTCACAAATCAATCTCAACACGATTTTATGGAATTTTTCAAGTTAAAGCAACATATTTTTTTGTTTTATTTAGATTACATATATTAAAAATTGATTTTTGCAAAAAAATAATGCTTGGAAACTTTAATTAAAATGATTTTGAAGAAGATATCAAATTATTTCTACGTTAATATTTTAAAATATAATAATTATAGTAAATAACTAATATTAAACTTGAGTTATGAATGTTAAAGATAGATAGTAACTCTATTAAAATTATTAACTGACAACAGCTTGATCCTCCTCTTAATTTTTAATTATATATGTATATTTGATTAGATTATTTTTTAAATTTCTAAAATAGATATGTATAATGAAATTAGTACATTTAAAATTTCTTAGTGTTTTTTTATACCTCACGCTTCAATAAATATGTGAATTATCTAATGGTATTAATATATAATAACGAATTATAAACTATTTAGTTGTACTTGACATAGTTACATATCTATTCTAAATTAATGATATTATGATATAATACAGAGTCATAAACTACTACTCGCACATAGGTGACATTGTCATATATTTATTAAATATTTTTTTTTGTCAGTAACAAAAAATTTTAATTAGAAAAAAAAATAAGATCGTTTCAATCTTTATATAAAAACATATACAAAACATTTCTAATTACAATTTGGGGCGTTTAATCAATTTATTAATATAATATAATGTTTTTAGTCCTTGTTAAACTTCGTTTCCATATTAATTCCTTATAATCAATATGAAAAGGATCACATTAACTTTTTTTAACTAAAATGGAAACTGAATTGAGAAAAAAAAAAAACGAAGGACCACATTTGAATATAAATCCAAAAATATCGGGATAAAAAATTCCAATAAATCTACATATAATATATAAATTGGAAAAGGAGAGACATATATCATATTCTGGAAGACCCTTGAAATAAGGATCTGTCCTACTATATATATATATATATAAACTCTTTTAAGTTATATGAGAATTCTATGATAAAAGGTGTCTCTTGGTGCTTAGGACGAGTGGAAGAATAACATGTAGGTATAAAACTTTAAATGGAAAAAGAGTTAGGTTGAACTTAAATCAAATTATGTAGAAAATATCACAGTTAACCTTCTAGTTCAGCTAATAATTGTATTCTTTAGAAAACTAACTCTATTGAAAATTTTATAATTAGATCTGCAAAGCTAGTGAGGAAAACCAATTTGGAGGAGGAGGACACAAAATTCTTTTCAGATTTCTAGAAAATTAAAGTCTTTTTTAGCAATGCTTTCTTTTATGAGAAGTTGTGTTGAACAGAGTAACAACGAAAGTTATGTTAGAAAACAGAGGCATCCAAATAGGTAATGTGTTAGGTGCGAAAAAAAAAATAGTTAATAATTCGTTATTCACTTGTTACAAATAGAGCATGAGACTTGTGTAGTAGATGAAAAGGTATTTCTACAATCTTACACAACAATGCAAAAACAACATCTTCATATAATAACGCTATTGTTGACCATTGAACTTGTTGGATGAAAAAAATGTTATTTATACCTTTTATTTTACTATACACAGCCCATCCAAACTGAGCAACTGAAATGAGATATTACAAAATACTCTTCGTAATACAATTTTCAAGTCAAACTTGAAAATCTAGTTGCAATCTCAAGCTATGTGTCATTTCCCTATGCAATTCCTACGTTTATCTTTTCTTTGGCGGCAACAAAGTCCATCTTATGAAACACAAATAACACGACAAGTGAAAAGGAGAAGGCCATGACAGGTCCAAAGATCCATAGCAGAAGGAAAAGTCCTGTGTGTGAAAGTCTGTTTCCCACAATATTCAAAACGGTGGCTTTTCTCAACAGATGAGTCAAATACTCTGGGGTAACCAAGGCGATGCCATGTTGTGGTAAGCAAATGAGGAAGCTCAACTGGCTCAGAAACCTAACTGATAGAGAGTGAAAGAGAAATGAGAATAAGAATGTTGTAAAGATGGTTGCATATTTTAGTGCCACAACAGATTCCCCTTGTGCTCCATAAACTGAGTCAATCAGAGGCTTCTTCACTCTGTAAGTGCTGCTTATCACTGCTCCGAGGCCACAACAGAGAAGAATGCTTGTGTTGGCCATAAAGACTGATCCCATGATCATGTTCCGAACACTTTGGACTGCTACAATGTTCTTCTTTTCAATATCCTTCCATAAAATCCATACACACACAATATACCACTGTCAAAATAGGATAAAATAAATTGTGTGGTCCATTATATAAAAAATTCTTAAGAAAAAAATTTATATGCATATATATATATGAAACTCTAACACGAAACATCAGTGTATGAAATTTTAGGAGGCATACCTTGATAATGGTAGGAATCCACAAACGGCGGCCGTCGGCATCTATTCCGAAGATGGTTAAGGAAGGTTGTGTCCTTACCTTGTGCCATAACCAAACATGGTAGGTAAGGTTTATGAGTAACCCTAAGGGTACAAGCGTCACGTCCAGATAAAATGTCCTCCATTCCATATGCATATGCATCTATCTACCTCTTTCAAATGACTCTTTATATTTTAATTTTGGTGAACAATGCCTCTCTATATATATGTGCATGACTTTGTGCACTTCTTCATTATATACTAGTTGTACTGGGGAATTTCAACAACTATATGCATATATTCCATTATACTTTAGTTAGCTTAAACCAATTATATTCCATTCATATATCACCAATTTTTTTTTCACACCTTATGATTTTCTATAACTAATATTCTTCCGAATATATATATATATATATATATATATATATATATATATATATATATATATATATATATATATAAAGTCGATAATTATTTCATCTATGAGGAATTATATAGCAAATTAAAGAAAGTGTCAATTTTATTTTCAAAAATCGCTGTCAAAAATCATTTCTTGCTTGAAGAACAAGTGTACTAAACGAGAAGTCCTCAATCGGGCATAATTCGAACACTTATCTAGTATTTTCTCCATTGTTTGCAACTATCTAGCCATTCTGACTGCAGAAGGTCGATTAATCACATGAAAGTTACACTATTTGATCTCTATAAAAAATATAGGAAGCTTAGAAAAAAAAAAAAAAGTACCCTTTTAATTCCCCTCACATAACTCTAACTTCCAAATACTTACGTTGTATCAGAAAACCTTTTATACATAAACCTTCTTAGAAAAAAATGAAGACGGAGAACTCAACACTCAAACCCAAAAGTCTAAATAAGTAAAACCAACATCAAAGACCCTTTTTAAGGTTCGACAAGAACAAAATAAATAAATATATATATTATTTTATTCTTCCTTATGTACTAGTTTTACTTAATTTATTTAAAAAAATTAAGTATATCGGGTTAAAGATAAAATCTAAAGAATATATAAATAAAGAATAATTATCATTCATAAACTGGTCTGGTAGAGGTTTGGTAGAGTTCAATGTACTTTAGTGAAAAACACTTAAGTTCATAAGCTAGTGTTGAAGAATGTTTACAAATGGAGATACTTCTCACCTTACAAACATACATTTTGACATTGAATTAGATCCAAAGTTACATTATAAAATTATAGTTAATGAGTTATAACCTAAAAAAAAGCAAAACAGAGGAAGTGGATCTTAGCATCCTGCAATGATTGCAAAATGCTAACTATAACGTTGGAAGCAAGAGTGTGATCAAGAAGGATTAAGAATAGCCCATGGTTTTAACTCTTTCCGAATATGCTTCCCATGGATTTGTTAGTGATTATATAATATTTGAGCTCATTTTTTTATTAAAAACATCAATGGATCTAATATGAAACCTGACCCATTTGAGGTTAAAAGATGGTTTGGCATGTACTCTAGAAGTGCGTTAGGATTGAGTTAAAGATTCTAGAATGATAGAGGTATTGAGTTTCTATTTTAGAATTAAAATATGAGTTATAAGAAGGTTATAAAGAAGAAAATCCAGAAATTTAAAATTGAAAGACATGTCTAAAATAGTTCTATACTTAATTAGAATAATGTATTCTGCAAACAAATGCTGAGTTGTGTTAGATTCAATTGTTTTTTTTTTTTTAATAAGAACTTGTTAGTTGTAATAATAGGGAATTTACAATTTGTTGGTTATTGTTCCAAGGGCATCCCTCTTACATATTCCTCATGCAAATTTGTCTCTTGCACACCTCACATGGCATCACCATATGTTTGAATCATGTCACTCACTTTATTTAGTGCATAGAACTTGGTTCCGCCAAATATATTCAATTTCTGTGCGTGATTTTTGAAATCTACACAAAGAATCTAAGTGTTTATGTGAAAGAGAACTAAATTAAAGAATGATCCAACGAATACTTGAAGAATATTCAGCCTTATTATATTCTATTCATAAAAACCTTTTTCTTTCTAAACCCCAGTAGGTCTATTGCTGGAACAAGCTTAATTACGGTTAGAAAAGGAATCTATAGTTTTTATTCGACCTGCTCTGTCGAATCTTCAACAGAATTTTGCTTGATAATATACCTCATTTTTTTTCTTTTTGGCTACCAAGGTGTACCTAGCCATGCATCATGGTTTAGTTTTTTTGCAATTACATAAAAGAAAAATGGGAATGCCGCATTAATTGGTCCCACCTAGTTTATTACTTTATGTACTTGAAGAGAAATATTTTATATATATATATATATATATATATATATATATATATATATATATATATATATATATATTTTTATTTTTTGAAAGTTATTTTAAAGAAGAATTTTAAACTTTAAAGGAATATTGTAACTACGGAATTAATAGGTTTAAGTAAGAGATCGAACATGGAATGTGATATTATATAATGAGTCTCTACAAAAAAAATCAAGAGTAAAATGGTTAAAAGAGGGAATTACAATTCTAAATAGTTTTTTTAAAGGGCATTTTTAGAGTCTAAATATAAAGCAGGAGGAAAAAAAATTTAAAGGAAAGTTTCAATAAGGATTCTTGAATGAGATGGAGTTTGGGAGATTTAGAAGAAAATATAATGCTTATTTCAAAATTTGAAGAGGTGGTAGTCAAGATAGAAGTGGAGGGTTCGGTATCATGAAAAGCCTAACACTAGACGAATTTAATTTCACATTTATTAAGGATTTTGAAGCATTCTAAAGGGTGACATTGTTTTATTTTTGAAAGATTCCCTTCTACCAGTATTCTTGGATAGTAAAATGTATTTGTTATTACTATAATTTTAAAGGTTGAGAATAAATAGTGTCTTGACTTTATAGGCAAATATTAATTGGATGTAGAACTATTAAAATAGATTTGATATCATGAAACAGCTTGAAACGTTTTTTTTTTTTCAATCGGCTTGAAACGTTTATGTAATAGATTAGATAGAAAAAATTTAATATATATTGAATTAGGTTATTTTTTGGGTCCAAAATCTACATAGATATAGACAAAACTAATTCATATGTTTATCGGTGAGCCCATGTTATAAAATAATTATTATATTTCAAAAAAATAAAATTATTGTAACAAAAGTACTACAAAAATATTTGATCAATATATATATATATATATATATATATATATATATATATATATATATATTATATATCAAATAAATATATTTAAAATAAAATAAGATATTCATTGAACAATTACTAAATCTATCAGTAAATTGATTGTATTTAAATATATCGACAAATTTTTTAGTCTATTGGTAATTATTAACAAATTTTTGATAGATTTCTAATTCGTTGATAATTATCGACGGATTTAGAATAAATCTGTCGGTAATTACCGACAAACTCAGAAATTTGTCAATAAAATCGTTGATAATGATATTTTACTGACAGATAAAATTCTGTTGATAAAATTTCATCAATAATTTAACTTTTTCTTATAGTAAATTAAGGAGGTTAGAGTCAACAATCTTAATCTAGCATAATGTTGATGAAAAGATGAACAAGATTGAAAGGATTACTACTGAGAGGGTTGGATCAGAAAATAATTACAAATTTCTTTCCACATTTTTTAGGCATATTTGGCAAATTTAGATTTTAAAAAAGAGGAGAATTTTGTTTTTACCAAAAACAAAGAATAAGAAAACCGAAGAAAATGATTATATATGTATGCAAAGGTGGTGAGAGATGTACAGAAAGGATCAATAAAGACGAGAGATAATAAGAGCAATGAGATTAGTAGTAAGCACGTAGGTGTTGAGATAAACGTAACTTTTGAACACAAGTCATGGCTAAGAGAGAACTATAGTGGAGAGAACTAATTAATATTTTCTTTCATCTTTATCCTTATTTAATTCTATTAATTTATATTGAAAAATAATTTTAAAAAATGTAATTTATTGGAATTCGATATCAAAATAGTATTTAAATATATTTTGGGAAAAGTATGGCTAAACAAATAGTGTAAGCCATTCAAAATTTGTTTTCAATAACCGAGTTAGTATTTAGTAGTAATAAATTATTACAATAGAGGAGAAATATAAAAGTGTATTTTTTTATAATTATCTACCAAATTCATCTCGTCACTTTGTTTGGTATTTCTCCTCATTTTCTTTTGTACTTTGTAGGATAGTTCTGTAGATATATATATATATATAGCTTCTCTATTTTCTTTTAGCGAGTAATGAAAAATTAAGGTCTTCAAAAACCATTGTTATAGTACACATTGTTATGGCCTATTTCATTCAGCAATGAAAAGATGTTTTAGTGCCACACAGAAAAGCTTTGGTGACACGTAAAAGGCTAATGGTAATCTTATTCAAAGCCACTTGTTAAAAGCCATTTTGGATTATTTCCATAAAGCTTCTACAGTACCTTTACATTGTAAAGTTCTACACATCACATGCTCATGATGATAGCACATGCCCAAGAACAATCTTATCTATTCCATGTTCTTAATCTTGGCTGATCAAAAGAAAATCAAGCTAAGTCACTTTTGTCATTCAGCACCATCTTCACTTTCCCGCAAACAAAGTCAAGGTTGTAGAACACAGGCAACATGGCTATGGAGCACAAGAGAACAAGCACTGGCCCAAAGATCCAAAGCAAGAGAGGAATTGCTGAGTAGAAGATCCTGTTCCCCACAGTGTTCAACACAGTTCCCTTTTCCAAAATCTCTGTCAGGTACTCTGGGGTGACCAAGGACATGGCATCTTGTGGTGTGCAAATAAGGATGCTCAATTGGTTGAGGAACCTTATGGAGAGAGAGTGGCAAAAAAAGGAGAACAAAAATATGGTGAGGAGTGTCACATATTTAAGTGCTATCATGAATTCACTGTGAGCACCATAGACAACATCATCAAGAGGCTTCTTCACACTGTAGGTGCTGCTTATCACTGCTGCCAAACCAGCTGAGAGGAGAATGGCAGTGGTGGCCATAAGGGTTGACCCCATGATCAAGTTCCTAAGACTTTGTGCCACTAGGATGTTCTTCTTTTCAATGTCCTGTAAACATAACATTTCACTTTCGATGTCTGTATTTGATATAAATATAATAGTTATGTTCAAGATCATATATATCCATTAGATACCAACTTTTTCAATAATAATAATTTTTAACTAAGTGCAAAAATCTCATCTTTTGAGTTGAATAATAATTCATAACCGGTGATTGTTAAATAGGTTCGATTGTTAAGATAAGTTTTGATATCAAATAAAAATAGATTTTAAATTTAATTTGATTTTAAAAAACTAATTTATAAGATGAGATTTATATTCATTTTATAAATTATTGAAAGATTTCATTTTATTTCTGATGAATATTATATTTCCAACAAATAATTTTGTATAATTTTACTATTAATAACAAAGATGGAGAAGAAGAATGAAAAACCTAAAAAAAATACATATATTTGTTCAAGGACGAAGATGAGTGAAAAACCTAACAAGAATATATATTTGTTGTTGAGGTTTTGATGGAGATGGTTATTTACCTTCAACATGGCAGGAACCCAGAAGCGTCGTGCATGAGCATTGATTCCAATTGTGGTGGAAAAAGGTTGTGTACGAGTTTTGTGCCACAACCAGACATGATAAACAACGTTAACCAGATATGCTACTGGAACAAGCACCATGTCAAGATAATATGATCTCCATTCCATTATAAATGTTGTTGCTTCTCTCTCTTTTCTATGTTGAAGCAGGGTTATGTGTTGTGAGTGTGTGCTTTTCTACTACTTCTATATATGCCGTGATCCTTTTGGACTCTTTCTCCCAACCAGGAGGTTCTATATATAGTGGAAAATCATGTGAGTGGAAAAACATCAAAAGCAAAAGATATGTTGGCAACTAGAATTAGTGCTAGTGCTAGTGAATGCTGACAAATTTGAGTTTAATTAGTGCTACTTACATGAAAATCTAGTTTGATTTTAGAAGTATTGCTTAAATATCAATAAATAAAGTGCATAATTTATAGGAAGTATCGTAATTAATACAATATTGTTAATAAATTGAATGATATGTAATTTTGTAATTCTTAATAAATTTTAATAAATAATGAAGTGTGTCAATAAAAACAATAAAAAATATTTGATGATGTAGTATATTCTAACTGTGAGTTATATGGATCTTCGTCTCCAGTCTTAAGTAACATAGAACATTAGGGCTATCGAAACAAATCCCATAATTAAGAGTTAAGAGAACGAAACAAATCCCATAATTAAGAGTTAAGATAACAGGTTCTCACATCATGTATTTTTTAAGAATAAACTGTCATGGTAGAATTCTGAACTCTCCAATATATTTAAACATGATCTTAACTTTTGACCTCTCCTAAATGATTGAGACTCTTCATTGTACCCAAACAGTTATGATATTTAATGTTTTCATTTTTATTTTTATCTTTTGCTGCTTGTTAGTTTTTCTAACATAACTTATTTTGTTTTGTATATAATTTTTATTCCTCTCCTAATTATTCAAAAAGTTCTAAAGAAAATACACGTGAGAGAAAATTAAAATTCCTTTGTTAGAATCTAGGGACATTGGAAAAATAGAATCTATAGGAATCCAATTCGAACAACCCACCCACCCAACAGCGACCTCTCCTTTCAAAAGTAAGCATATATCATTTTAGTCAATGCACACTTGGCGTTTTCGAATGGCTGAGATTTTGCGCAGTTTCTTTCATATATTCATTAACTTAATTTTTCAAATAATAAACAAGAGTGAAAAAAAATTGTGATTTTGGGCTGATTTGATGAATTATGAGCTGACTTATTTATAACAACGAATATTATTTGGGAGAGCTTAGACCTTTAACGAACTTTTACTTAAGGTTACAAAATAGTTTATTATGTTTATTTTAACTTAATTTAACAACTTTCATAAAATTTTATGACTAAAATTACTATGGTATAAGAAATTATTACGTAAACACTTTCGAACATACACTATAAAAAAAAGATTGTTTAGATAATAATTTTTAGTTACAAAATGAAATTGTTGCTAATTGTGACCAAAATAATCACTAAATTAAAATTTAGTTGTTAAATAACTATAAAATAGAAGTAATGATTTAATTTAGTTATGAATTAAGTCAAATAATTAATATCTAACATTAGATATCAAAATTTTAGTGACATATACCATTAGATTTTAAATTAGTCTCTAACTTAATTAGATACCAATTTAGAATCTAATGGCATACGTCACTAAAACTTTGGTATCTAATGTTAGATACCAATTATTTGACTTAATTGGTAACTAAACTAAATTATTACTTCTATTTTGTAGTTATTTAGCAACTAAAATTTAATTTGGTGATTATTTTGATCACAATTAGCAACCATTTCATTTGATAACTAAATATTGGTCTCTAAATAGTTTTTTTTTCTTGTAGTGATATGTGACGCAAGTGCTTAAGTACAAATTAAGCAATCTTATTTTCTAACTATTTTCATTGACATCTATATGACTTTTTCATATTACTTCAATTTTTTGTTTGATTAAATAAGTAACGTTAATGAACTGGTTTGTAATGTGATAACAATATTATAATGAAAAATTAATATGATTTAAGTTAAGAAAATATTTTACTTATCTTAATTAACATTAAAGCGGTTTTTTAAAGCATTAAAGCAGTTATTTATACGAAATTATTAAATAATTTATTTATGTAATTCAGAATGGTTGATGTTGAAATTGGATTATTTGTTAAATATGTAATTATTTTAAGTTCTCATGTACTTTCTCGTATGGAATTGTTGGAAATGTCTAGTGAATTATTTTTTATTTTGTAATTATTTGTGAATATGTTTCCAAATTTAAATGTGAGTCTAAATTTTCAATTGAATATAAATAAAAAAATTAAGTACCATATAGAAGAATATTTATAAATTTATTGTCTTAATTTTATTTTATTTTTGAAAATAGTATCAATTAATCTCTTCTATGTGTTTGGTTTATTTTTTTATTCATATTGAATTTCCTTCAAAAGATTCAAAAGTATTTAAATGTCTAATAATAATATTTTATTTAAAAAAGGTGCCAAAATAATGAAAAGTGTATTTTTATCTTATTATATTTTTATGATGGTTTTGGCTATTCATTAGTTTGAAGGATTTTTCAATTTGAATTCTTAATTGGCTCTTTACTAATGTACTTGCATTAGAATCTTTGTTTTCTCTACATGGATTTAAGTGACCCTTCAACATATATTTGTATTAATTATTTAAATTAACTTTTCTCTTGATGATAAAAAAAAAATGTATTTAACTAGAAACTTGATATCTATGTATCTAGATTTAGTAATATGATCTATTCATATGTACCATAACTTTAAAGAATAGTGTATAGTTATGAATAGTGAATAGTTATGAGAATCTGTACTGATTTTGTAATTTTTTTTTTCTTTATATGGATTGGGGTAATCTTGTACCCCTCTATTATATAAAATTAATTATTGCTGATAAAAAAAAAGTGAGAATATGTACTGAGTATTAATTCAATGCTTATGCCTTTTCCCCATGATGATAGGCTAAAAGTAAAAATGATTTGATGCATTCATTCAATTAAATTAGGTTTAGCTGCCATAAAGCCCTTTATTATGCCAGTGAGAAAGTTTTGAAACCTTTTGCCTACATTTATATTATGAGAGTTTAATGAACTTCAACGGGACTTTCACTTAGTTGCGTCTTCAACTTTGCCATTGGACACTATGGAAAGTTCAGAAATAGCTAGTTATATTGATTTTAATTAGGTTAACTATGTTTTTGTTTCTTCAAACATTATGCTTATTTTGCCCATTGGAAATTAAAAAAAAAAATATTTGGACTTATTACTACTAAACTGTGACGTTTCGCACGTCATCATCAAACAATTATTTTAGGGTAGCATTTTTATGTGAAATAACTGATGCAGGGTTGGTGCACAGTTCACGACATGATCCAATATTTTTTTTTTTCAAAAAACTATAGTTTAGTAGTAATTTTTTATTCTGTATATTATTTTATAATAAAATAAAATTCTTGTCTCATTTTATGTTTTCTTAAGGAATGAGTTAAATATTTTAATATTAAAAGTAATTTAAATGAGATGAAATTTGAATATTTTATTAATTAAGTTAAAAAATTTATATATGGAAAATTTAATTATTTAAATTTTTTTCATAATAATTTTCTAAAATATATTTTATTTGTTTTTTTTCTAAGCTTTTAAGTCATCCATTCATTATTTTTAAAATCTTCCTCTCTAACTTTTTCTTATTGGAAGAATTTGGTTGCAAATGAATATGTTGGTATATATTGGACAATTATTTTTAGTTGATGTAGAAATTAATATATAATTAATATGTTTTCTTACATAGTGGATTTATGAGTTGAAGATTAGTATTTTATGTTTGAACTTGGTTTATTTGAAGTAAGATATATTTCTCTTTTAAGTTATATTATGATTTAAGACTGTGAGTGTTATACTGAGCTTGAATAGTTATGTTTGAGTGGTTAAAGTAAGAATTTAAACTTATTAAGAATCTTAATAATGATAAAGGGATTATGATTGAATTTTGTTTAAGTTTAGAAAGTTGATGATTCTAGGTGAATAATTATAAACATGTTAGAATTGAGTTTTGAAACTAAAGGAAAATATTTTGTGGAACTATAAAATGTATTAAAGCATAGATGGAATAGAATTTGTTCTTGAGACAATGTCTTTTATTTTACTAATACTATGAGTTTTAAATGGTTATATGTCATGTTTAAATGAAATTGAAGTTACGCAGTTCTTTTGAAACAAAAATAGGATTTGATGTTATAAATTCAACTTTTTTTTTATCTCATTAACACTTTTTTATTTTTTATTTTTTGTTTTCCTTAATAACACCCTTTATTCTTTAATTTATGAAATAACACTCTTTTGTTTTATTTTGTATTTTTGTATTTTTTATATTTTTACAGTCAATATATTAATTATGATTATTATTTTTGTTTTATTTTTTCTTTTCTATTTCTTGTTTTATGATTTTATGATTGTATTTTATTATAATAATTTATTGATTGTATTTTTGTATTAAAATTGATATTGAAAAAAAATTATAATAAATTATAAATTTGTTATTTGAATTAAAATTTGTATCTTTCATTTGTTAAAAGTATATCTAAATAATTAATAGTAAAAATAAAATAAAATTGTTGAAGTATTTTTGTAAATAAATATTAATTAAATTGTTTTAAAATTTTAAATAAAATCTAATTTATTTGTTAATCACTTTTAAATGTTATGTTTATTATTTAAAAATTATTAATTATTAAAATGATGCATTATACATTGAACATAAAGAGAACAATAAATGTCAATCATATATTTACTAAATAATTTAGTTAATAGTACACCAAATATTTTGTGTCAAATAAAATATAAATTTTATCTTTATCAAAACTCAAATTTTATCTTTATCAAAAAAAAAATTATCTTTATCAGAAATCAAAATTTATCTTTATCAAAAATTAAATTTTATCTTTATCAAAATTTTATTTCATTTTTACCATTAATTATTTAGATATTTTGTTTTAACAAACTAAAAATAAAAATTTTAATTCAAATAAAAATTTTATAATTTATTATAATTTTTTTATTCTAATATAAATTTTAATATAAAAATACAATCACAAAATTTTTATAATTTATTTTAATATAATTTATTATGTCAAATTTAAATTTATTATAAAATATAAATAAAATAATTTATCATTTTTCTTTTTATAATTAATTAGTTAAAACACCTATAAAATATTTCATTTTATTTTCTTGTATTTTTTTAATTTTAACAAATTAATAATCACATTTCTTTAATAACTATTACAGAAAAAAAAAAGTGTCATTAAAAAAAAATGTTATTTCAGGAATTAAAGAATAAATAGTATTATTGAGAAAAATAAAAAATACTATTAAAAAAATAAAAAATATGTTAGTGAGATAAAAAAAAAAGTCTATAAATTCTAAAACAAGTATATAATGACGTTTCTTTCTAGTCGACATGTCATCAAATGTTGAGTTAGTCTTAAGCATTCTAAAACCTAAGTTTATTAATAACATGATAAAATTTATAATCATTATATTAAAAAAGTTTTTTCTATATATATGATGATTGTGTTTATTATTATTATTATTATAATAATAATAAATATTATTATTATTATTGTTATTATTAGTATAGTCATTATTATTAAGATTATTATTATTGTTATTATTATTATAGTCCTTATTATTAAGATTATTATTATTATTATTATTATTATTATTATAATAGATAATAATAATAATAATATTAATAATAAGAAAATAATAATAAGAAAAATAAGAGTAACAATGATAATAATAACTATAATAATAATAAAAATAGTAATTATAATAGTAATAATAATTATAATAATAGTTATAATAATAATAATAAGAATAATAATATTATTATTATTTTTAATATTTTAATTATTGCTCTTCTTTTTATTATTATTATTTTTTCTTATTATTAATTTATTATTATTATTATTATTACAATAATTATTATTATTGTGATAGTTATTATTATTGTGATAATTATAATAATTATTATTATTATTGAAATTATTAGAATAATAATAATAATTATTATAATTATTCGTTAATTTATCAGATAGCTTTTAGTGATAGATAAATTTGTTAGTTCTTAACGACGATTTTAACAATAGATAAATTGACAATATATATTATGAACAGGTTTAGTGATAAATGTGATTAATTTATTCACTAATTTTATCGACAATAATTTATAATTAATTTAACTGTTTATAAATTGATCATAATATTATTTCTCAGTAATTATTGATATATTTGATTTGTTAATAAATCTATTGTTAAATTAATTGTTAATTTATCTACCATTATAAATTTTTTAATAATAATATTTTATCGACCAATACATATATGTTATTAATTCCAAGAATTCTTGTTGTGACAATTTTATATAACCTTTATTTTGTGTATATGTGCTCATGAAAAATTAGAGATGTAAATATAAATATATTTTATTTAATATCAGTTAAGTTGAAATTATTTATTAATAAATAATTAAAATTTTATAACTTTTAAAGTCAATTGACATTATTTTTTTTATAATTAACATTGGTATTATTTCTCTATGTTCTCGTAATTAGTAACATCTCTTATTTGGGAGTCAATACGAGAATTATAGCATTTGATCAATATAAGACAAACACTAATCACAAGTTAGCATTGATTATTTATCATTTTTAACGGTTTTATATGAATGCTAAGTTTAACTTTTTGTAGTGAAATAATAAAGGAAAGATTTGCAACGTGTTAAACATTATTCATATTATTTGTTTCCTTTATCAGTTTCAATCAATAGTTTAAAATAGCATTCAAACAACTAACTTTTTTATATTAATATTGATTTTATTTGAATGAGTATTTGTAACGATTATCTGTGTTTATATATGAAAAAAGGAAAAACATTCATTACGTCACAATAACCATATTAAACAATTCACTCCTAAATACTTTTATGGTTGAAAGAGTTAATACAATGTCAGATACAAAATACAATTTATATTAGACTTTAATAAAAGAAAACTCATTAAGAATTGTAGAAAGATAAGAAAATCAACTTTATCTTATTTCCATCGTTGGTTATCATTTCTTTATTCTAAACATTAAAGAAAGTGTTGAAAATTTTAATTTCAAAAGTAGTGAATGAATTTCACTTGGATATTATGAAACACTATGTTCTATAGGGTTTATAATTGTAGAATGCTTAATATTGAAAAAGTGGTCATAACATTCAATAACAACAAGTTAGATAAGATATGGGGCAAACATTCAATAACGGCAAATGGTGGGTGAATACCTAACTTCATTTACTTTTCTCGTTCAACCCAAATTAAATTTATTTTAACATCATTTTGTTTCTATGTCATTTTCACTACGTCTTCAACAAGGTTCTCATTATAGCTTCACTTTAGATTATCTTCATTGCAAGGTCATATATTGAGTCATAAAATTAAAATATTAATCTTAAATTTTATAAAAGCTTTTTTATTAAAATATACTAACATGATATAAAATTTTAGAAGTCTTATAATTAATACTTTAACTCATAAGAAAAAAGAATATTTTTTTATTTTAAAAATATATAATTCTAATAACAACTGAATATAACATTAACAAAACTATAGATCTTATAAAACCTTTAGACATTAGAGTAAAAATTCTAAAAAAAATCTTAAGATCAACATTATTCCCATACATAAGTATCAGTTTTATACATCTAGCATAGGCCAACGCTATCTCTTGTATTTTTATAGTGTAAAATGATTTTTCAAAACTAATTTTCCAAAAAGTAATTATGAGGAATTTTTAATTTAAAAATTTAAAATGTTTTGAAAAATTTAAAAATCAAATACTTCAACATAAGGGTGTTTGTTTTTAGAATAAAATATTTCAGTAACAAAAAGTTATAATATGAGATTAATTTTTAAGATAAAATAATTACATAACTTATGTTTTCATTAATAAAGTTTTTTATATTTTCTTTATTAACAACAAAGATATATAAATAAGGATAAAACCTATATATAAATCTAATGATATATTATTTTATATCATATATTTTACTTATCTCATTATTTATTATTATTGTGCAACTAGGAGAAATTGAACCAAGACCTTTGAATATTGAAGGGAGTCTTTTACCACTGCGCCAAACAAACAATATAATAATATTATGATTATTATTATTCTTATTATGATTATATTTATGATTATGATTGTTAATATTAATAATAATATTATTATTATCATTAATAATATTATTATTATTCTTATTATTATGATTTTTATTAAAAATGATAATAATAATAATAATATTAGCAATAATATAAATAATATCAATAATAATATTAATAATATTGATAAAAATAATATTAATAAGATTCATAATAACAATAATAAATTAATAAAATTTAAAATACTAATATTAATATGGGTAATAAAAATAACATTAATAATAATAATATTAGAAATAAGAATATTAATGTTAACATTAATAATAATAACATTATTGATAATATTATTATTAACTATTATAATAATAATAATATCACAAATACTTTTAATATAACTGAAAATAATATAAAAAAATATTAATAATATTAAAACTATTTTTCATATAAATGTAAATAATGTTGATAATAATATAGTAATATTAAAAATATTATTAATGTAAACATAAATAATATGAATAAAAGTATTAATAATATTTCATATATTAAAAAACATATAATAATAATGTTAATATAAATAATAATAATAATGTTATCAATAACATTAATAATATTTTTTATATAAATATTAATAATATTAAAAAATTTAAAAATATTAAAAACAACATTAATAATTTGAAAAAAAA
>Ga0209700_104671_pt1 | contig 24298 bp, 10 predicted proteins | sample SiratroredBW_FD_187528 | JGI IMG/M metagenome (GOLD analysis project Ga0209700, IMG submission 187528) | Root nodule microbial communities of legume samples collected from California, USA - Siratro red BW (SPAdes) (version 2) | ecosystem: Host-associated > Plants > Roots > Nodule | place: USA...
TTCCAATGATCCCTTGATGTATGCATAGCCATGTGGGCTTGTAGGAGGATGTGGTTGACTATCTTTTGACCTCCTCAATTAGTGTTTTCGATCCATGATCCTTATGAGCAGGTATTGATTGAAAATTGTTTAGTGGGCTTGAAAAATGTTTTCAAGTTACACATAGAATTACTTTGTTTTGTAATGTTGGAGGAGTTTTTGTAAAAAAATGACTGTTTCATCCTTGAATTTTCATTCTTTTTACTTGGATCATGGAGATATGAATATATATACATGATCATATTTGAATGTCAGTCATGTAGTACTTTTCATGCATGGTAGTAAGTTTAGTGATATGGATTGGATTATGTTAGTAAGTTTAGTGATATGGATTAAAACTACCATAATTGCCAAATATGTTGCTCTAGTACAAATTAAACCAATTGTAGCACGCCTAGCCTTGTAGGAACATAACATGAAAACATGCATGTATATAAAAAAATCACAAGATCTTATTGTATATATTGAAGACCACAATAATATAAGCAATATAGTAAAGTTAAGATTAACTCTCTTTATAGAACATTTGAGGAGTATAGTAAGTATATTGCTTCATATATCAAATGCACCTCAATCTTGTTGTGATTAAGAAAATTAATACAATTGAAAAATGTTTTATCATATGTACTATTGTTCCACCAATTATGTTTGAAACTTACTTTAGTACTACAATATCAAGAATTATAGATAGTTCTTGTGCATGGTTTCCACAATGAGTTTATCATGCTAACCAAATTTAGGATTCGTCAAACATTATGTAAAGTACTTCCATAGTGGAAAGTTTTTCTTTGTTCCAATAATACATGGTAGCTTTTTTTGTCTTACTTTTGTAGTCTTAAATATTCTTTTACAATCTTTTATCAAAAATTTTAAGATGTTTAGTCACTTTAACACTATATACTTTGTACTTTTTTGCAACTTGAAGATAATGAACATAGTCATACAGAAGAATGAATTTATTGCTATGTAATAAAGAAACAATTCTAAGCATTATGTTTTTTTAACTAAGTTTATAGTTTTAATTTTGATGGCTTGATTCTTATCATTATGTTTTAAGACAAATTTCTTTTATCATGTAGTTTGAAAATATTGAAATATGTGAGTGAATGTTATTATGATTCAATTATATTTATTTTGGTCTATATATATTGTATAAAGTGTTTCCTTTCTTAAAATTATGTAACCTTAGTTATGTAATTTTTGAGTTTAAAAACATAAATAACAATACTTATTGTTTTCATCTTAAACTTTTGTAAGGCCAAATGTAAAATTAAAAAAGAATATATATTATAATTTTTCTTCAACACTTTAACCAACATCTTTAAATTGTGGATGTTATCAAGATTTTAAGCAATAATTTTAAAATCGTCTCTTGCTAAAATTATTGTCTATTAAAAATGACAATGCCTACTTAGATTATGGTTGAAAAAATGGTTGTCTAAACTTTAGGTCACATGTTTATATTATTGTCTAAAATAAAAATATATCAACAAATTATTTTTCTCTATAAATCTTAGCTAGAATATATAAATGTCCAATTTTGTTAGATATTGACTTTTGCTAAAACATCATTATTCAACCTTAATAAGAATATAACTTAATCTTAATCAAATTATCTTTAACTTAATATATATTAGAGTATTATCAACTTTGTCTAAATTAAAACATTTTTTTGTTAAATTTCAATTAAGACATCAATAATTTAATTTCAATCAATACATATTTAACTTGTCTTAATTAAGAAAATTTTAACTAACTCTAATAATGAACCTTACCCACAAATTCTTCTACTCAACTTGACTAGAACGATGTGACTCCCCTCAACCAAAATGTCTTTTAGGTGAGATTTGCCAAACATTGTTACATTTACTTAGACCAATGTATTTTTAACTCAACTCAAATAGGATTCTTTTTATTTCTATGTAAGTATCTTTGACTCAATCTTAATAACAAGACATCTTTATCTAAACCTTAACCGTCATCAAATCATCTTTTTCTTAGTCGTAATTTGGAGATCTTTATCTTGATTTTCTAAATCATCTTTTACTTCGACATGTGCATAGAAATGAAAATGGAAGCAACGGATTTTCATCTAAAATAATTATAAATCACTTAATAAATTGTTTTTATAAAATGCTATTAGTGAAACTTATCCATCGACTTGATTATAGTTAATCTTTAAAAAAAAAATAATTTTTCATGTTCAGTAGAGTTTTCCCCTCCCAACCACATTTAATTTGCCACGTACTTAATAATTTAATTATTCTCTAATCCATAAGTGGGATATCATCTCAAGCTTTTTACACCAATTAATAATCAGTGTATAAAAGTGATGCGATTAACATTTTTATAAATAAATATAACTGTTTACGTTGATTATAACAAATAATAACACTGCTATTAAAAGAACACCTTAAAATAGATTAATTTAAAATTTAGAATGATTCAACCAAAACTCAAACACTATGATGGTGGAAGCATAAAAGTTGCTCACCCATACACACTGGGATCGATTATGATTTTCGTGTTTCCTTGCGGTGTGGATTGACTTTCTCAGTACAAGTCATTTCAAGAGGTTTGAATTTGAATTTGAATTTTATTTAAATTTAGAATAAATCAAATTTACGTTACTTGAACGACAAACACCCGGTCATGTCAATCTGATTATAGTATATTTGGGTCAAATGCAAAAGTCAAAATGCAACAACATATAATAAAACATCTTATTCAATTCCCATGCAGTCAGTTTTACAAATATAATAATAATATGTTCCATACATACTCTCTTACTATGAAATATACAAGGTTATGTTTGATTTTATTTTCAAAAATTATTTCCTATTTTAAAAATGTAAGTACAGAATGTTGCTCAACTGATGGACAGTAGAGCTTATACATAGACTAGAGTGTGAAATAAGAGAAAACATTTCGGCTATTTTTATTTAAAAAAAAACACTTACTTAAGAAATATTTTTCAAAAATTAATAGATTGAATGAAAAATTAATTATTGAGTAGTGTAGATTATTATAGAAAATAATCATCAATATCAAAAGATGAGAAGCAAATCTAACTCTTGACCAAACTTTACCTTTTCTCTACATTGAATAAGTCACAAGACCGCTAATGGAAGGGAACAAATTCGTGTAAAATTAAAATATTAAAATCATTGTATTCTCATAATGTAGTTAATTTTCAACTTAAAATGTGTTACGCAAGAACAACTAGTGATTATATCCATGAGACGGTCTAACATTTCATGTTACGTTCTACGGTAATATTTACGAATTGCAAGTCCAATTAGCACCCGACATTATACGAGGCCGAGACACACTTTTCTCATTCGAATGTTTGAACACATACAAATGAAGAAAACTCGAAAGAGGAAAAGCGACTTCGGGTAATGTTTGTCTTACTTAGGAAATGTAACTTTTGAATGGAGGAAATAATACATCTATCTAATATGTTAAAATTTCTTACTGATTTTCAAATATTAAAAAAAAAAAAGCACTAAGACCTCAAAGAATACTAGTATTGCGATTGCATTATTTACAATAAGAGGTTTGAAATAAAACGAAAGATAAATTTTTAAATTATAATTTGTTTTTTTTATAGAGAGAATATTTGAAGTTTGATATATAATTTACCTTTTATGAAAGATACAAGATATTATTTTATGAAGTAAACATTTATATTAATCCCTGAGAGAGGTAGAAGATGAATTGTAGGACTAAAACAAGGTCACTCCCCTCACATTTCCATACAGCTTCTGAAACTTTTTTTATGTAAACTCTTCTATAAGACCATTAATCCCATCCAAATTTAGAATTGATTTTTCTTTTTCCTCGTACCAATCCATGAAAAATCATTTGATTTTCTCTTTAACCTTATTCGACTCTTCCACCCATTCTTTATTTATATTAAAGTCTTTTATTCCATTCTTCATTCTTGTAAAGTGGAGTGATAATATTTTGAATTTAAACCTTGTAAGTTTATCCATTTTGATATTGTCATTGTAATGTTTTCTCCTTAGAATTGATACTATTTAAATATGTGAAGGACTGTCTTCTTTCTAATTTTGGTTTTTCATTTAATCCCTTACATTCATCTCTTAAATCTAAATCTCTTATTCTCTGAACAATTTCTTCTTTTTTTCTTGTTAATGTCTCTACAGTTATTTTTGTTCCAGTTCTTCAAATCCTTTTTAAAGTTTTTTAATTCTTCCTTAAGTACATATTCTCCTGATCCAGCTATATCATATTGATTCCGGAACTCTTTCATTAGCAATGATGTCTGGAAGCTACGACGAGGAGCCAAAATAGTGACACTCTGGAGGTTCACAAAAGCAGTGGCGATGGCAAGAAAGATGCTCCTTCGAGAAAAAGAAAACGAAGAAGAAGGATGAATAATGATGGCACATCCAGAGAAAATGAGAAGCACACCTTTATATAGCAACAGTTTATAACGAACCGTGATGGTATAGTTGTAAAAAATTGCAAAATTTCCACCAAACAAGAATCGACGATGTTTTCTATGGAGTTGTCATTGTTTTGAGTTGTAATTTTATCCTTTTGCACTAGTGAGCCTATCATGTTCTCTCCGTGGACTAAGTAAAAGCTAGATTCCATGTGATAATCACACCAAACGCAATAAGGTTGATGTTGAAATATTTTTATATTGTAATAAAAATTCATATTTTTCGCTTTTTTTACTCTCTTAATTGTATACTATCATTTATTTTTCTTTTTGAATGCACATTTATAAACCAAAAAAAATTTACTTAATCATCTCAAACTTCTATCTTGTATTTACTTGTGTGCTTTTATTAACCATGTTCATTTTAAATTTTTATTTTTTATATTTATTTTTAAATCAAATTTCAATAAATATTAAAAACAGTTTTTAATATCTCTAAAAGTAATATGTATTAAAATTATTACCTCCAATTTTCTTTCAACAATTTTGATACTAACTTTTTAATAAATATATGAATTTGGTTAATTATAGTTATTCTTTAATGATATTGATGTTAATTTTGACCCTATCACATGCCAATATATTTAAAATATTTTATTAAAGTAATTAATTATTAATATAGCTTATTGAAAAAGAAACAACTGAGTCTTTTTTATTGTTGGGTTATTTGGGATTTTTTTATCTTTTATAGTTTTGGTTTTCTTTTTTTATTGTTTTGTTTTTTAATATAAGGGATAGACTTTTCTTATTGATTTCTCTTAATTATATTATTTTGATTTTTCATATTTTTCTTGTGGATTGATGTAGTAGTTTATTGTGTTTCTTTCTTTCCATGAATTTAGTCTAACCTCTCGTGCTCTTGTTTTCTTTTTTTTTTTTTAAATAAATTTCATATGATAACTTGATGCTTAACTTGAGTTTTACTACAAAAAATAACTGGTTGAAAAGTAATAAAATTAATTTTAATAACAAATTCAAATATTTATTAAATGTTAGGTATAAAAAATTGAAAGGTACCACTAGTATAATTTTTTTAAAGATACTGAAAATTTATCTAATAATTTAAAAGATTAATCTTTATATAATATAACTTTAATAAGTAATTGAATAGAACTAATAAATTCAAATCCATTTATGTTGACAACTTTTAGAATTATTAACCAAAAACTTATCAAATTACACAGCTTTCAAATTATAATTATTTTCCCAAATTCCATATATCCTTCCACTCCCAGCGCATGTAGGTCAAATAGATTTTTCGATTTATCTCGTCAAAACATATATAATGGATAGGCTTCCCAATTCAAAATAATCTTCTATTTCAGAATGAATGAAAAGATAGGTTCATTCTTAACTTTAGATTGATGAATGGTACATTTGCCACGGTTAAATCAAAGTATATATCTCTCCGAATGCGAACTACATATTTTTATGGTTCCAAAGTACTCTTGTACTTCACTAGTGAATTTTTGACTTGTTAAAAGTTTCGTTATTTCCCAAAGACATATGCTCTCGTAGGGTTTGTTTTAACCTCTATGTTTAAATCAAGAGGGTACGCTAAAAGAATTTATCAAAATATGACTGATCCATTCGTTTGAAATTTGACTCGTGCATTGAACCAGCAAAAGTCATCTTAGCCTCTAGTTTTAGATTTAGAGATTTTTTAGCGAAATTGTAGGGGGTGTGTTAAACTGAGATGGTCTTATTCATTGGAATCGCCGATTGAACAAGTAAAAGATTCAATGGTCAATTAAAAACATTAGATAGGCCAATATTAACTCATCTAAGTCACCATACTTGTCTTCTTTGGTGGCACTAATATCCGTAAAGGAACGTACGTGCTAACTGCTAAGTCTCTAAAGCCATCTTTGTTTTTTTTAGGTCGAAGAAGAACAAAATTAGCAATGGTCATAGTTAAGGAAAATGAAATCGAATGTTAGTTGTAGGTTTGGAGCAAAATTAGGTATAACCATTTTTTTCAACTTTAAACGCACGCAGCCAAGGATGACATGGTGACCGCGACAATCTCATTTAAAAAGAAAATATATTATTTAAATTACTAGAATAAAATTGTGACCATCCTAATATTATATTAAAAATTATTATACATATGCATATATATGTATATGTAAATATTTAATTTTGTACTAAGTTATGTTATTTTACTGTCGACGTCCTTGATTTAAAGTTCTGGCTCAGCCCCTGCTTCAGCAAGAGAGCAGAAAGAACACATATATAATTCGCTGATATATAACGAGTACACTGATATCTAAGTAGATGCTGGAGTTGAAGAGAAAATAAAGTTAAACGAATAAATTTCTCCAATACTGTTATTAAAGCAAATAATTAATAAGAAAGCAAATACATGAGCCTGATACAAAATGATCATGCTTGAAGAGCTCAATACACATAATCTAAAAGAGTTGCTTTTCAAACAAAAATTACCATATAATAATGACAATTAAACTAAAAGAATATATTACTCCTGTTCCTAAAGTCTTTCTATTACTTATAAGTAATAGAAAGATAGAAACACCCCAATTTCTCCCATATCTATTTATTCTTTATTGATGATAAGAAAAAAACACCTGTTCCGTGTAATTAATATATATATTGTGTGAGAGTATTACAATTGATCAAATGTGAATACAAGAAGTAAAGGAACTGGTGTTCGAAAAAACATTTACATGTGAAACATGAAAAAAGGCTAAAAGATATTAAAAATTGAAATAATCTACAACCACGTGAAACGTGTGCAACGAGACCGCGGTTGCTCCAATCACATATCACGTAGAACAATTAGGGTTGGTAGCGTCCTTAGATCTGTTTTTTTCTTTGACCTAAAGGACTAATCTCTGCAGAGTGAACATGATGGAGTCAGGGATGTGTAGGATCTCCACCTGATGGTGGTGCTGGAGCGTTTGGAAGGGACTGCAGAAGAAGGCCATATTCCCACGACCATTGATAATGTAAGAATAATGGCCTGCAAGCTACTCCAGATTCTGGAGAAGCAACAAAAATGATAAGAATGAGCAACAGAATCTGCAAAACTGTGAAGAGGATCCTCCTGTGAGAGAGAGCCATTGATGACCAATTCCCCGCTAATAGATAAGTAGTTACAAGAGCTAGGTTTTGTGATATGAAAATGGAATGGGACAGACATATATACTAGGTTTATATAGTGGTTGTGTTTGAATTATTTTAGTGCTTTGATTTGACTATTAATGTTTGAATGTTGAAAAATGGGAAGCACCATTCCTTGGACTCCAAAACACCCATATACGCGCTACCTAGTATCGCATTGAAAAAAAATATGACCTTGTCAAAAACTATTTAGAAATTGTAAAGAAAGTACGTATATATGTATCTAATAATAAAGTTACTTAAAAATCAATTAACGTTTAGTTATACTGTGATTATAAGTAGTTAACCAAATATTTAACTATATGGAGTTGGTGGCGCCATAGTAATTTCTGAGAGATCCTTTCATATCATACAAACGAATGATCGAGGGTAATTCAAATCCAGGTGACGGGAAAAACAACTTTTGATTAATTCAAAACATAGGAAGCAACATAGGAAAAGAGCGAATGCACTAATATATTTGAAGACGACCCGATCAAAAGCGAGCAAAGCAAAGAAAATGCCACTTGGCACCATCTTCGCCATCAGGAAGTCAGACATGACCAATTCATCGTCCACCATATCTAGGTTTCGTAGTATGAGAAAATATTTTTTAAATTCTATGTTTTACAAAGAAATATAAATATTTTTTTTTATTTTTTTTATTAAAGGTTTATGTAAAACATAAAATAATAAACTTCGTTTTCGATATTTGTATATGATATAAAAATAAATAAAATGACACTTTTTATAATTTTTTATGGATTTAAATATATTTCTCGACCTGGACGTATCTATCCTTTACGTAATCATTTTGTATCGGATCTTATACATGACATCGTATATGAATTGCATAAATAGAAGTCAATTGAATAAATAATTTATTAACTGTTGAAAATAAATGTAAAAGTTTTAACTTTTCGTTGTGTATGTTCATATTGTCATGATGAAAACGAGGTTCTATCACATCAACAAATTGAATAAAAAAACGATAAGTGTCGAAAAAGAAGCATGCGAAAACTCTGGAGAACAAGCAAGAACACGAGGATATTCATTGTAAAAAAAAATCAAGAAATTAAAAAAGTATGAAGGAGTGCAAATAGTAACATTAAATATTTGTAACTAGTGATGGGTTAAATAAGCTGGCCATTTCGATAGGTCAAAATACTTATATTTCAATCAAGCTATTAAAATCTTAATCTCTCACCCGATAAATACGTATCCGAGGAAAGTACATGGAAAGAATAGTATAGAAATACCATTTACAAAGTCAAATATATTTGATTGTGTTTCTCCCGTAAATAAATAAGGGAAAATACGAAGATGTTCACAGGTTTCAAATATTGTGATAGATCATGTGTTAGGAGTTGAAATATTGAGATATGGAGTGTTCTAGGACTGGAGCAATGTCATTTTAGGACCTCTATCAAAAACACCCTGTTGATGCACTCCTTTATACTTTTTATTTATTATATTTATTTCGATAAAAAAAAACTTTATTTACTTATTTGTATTAGAAATGAAACTTTATAGTAAGATTTTTAGAATAAATTGATACATTTAAAAGTAAAAATTATTTATTAAAAAATGACTTAAGTAAACATAAGCAAACTCATACGCTGTGGATAAAAATAGATAGAGTAGATTAATTGGATATTATAATATCAATTGCAATTAGTTCTAGGAGTACAAAATACTTTCTAAGTACAACAATTAGGTGGAACATCCTCAATCATGCGAAGCCCAAAAATTGAGATTAGGAAAACTATCAAGTCCATTTGCTACATTATAAACTCATTTCGTAGACGCCAATCACACACATATACATAGATTTCTTATTTACTTGTTAATTAAATAGTGAAGTGTATACTTATTTTAATTAATGTAACTTTTTTCCAATTAGCAAAATAAAAATATTATTTTAATACTAAACTAAACAAAAAAAAAATACAAACAAAAAATATTAAATAAAAAACAGCGCCTAACTTAATTAGAAAAATCGTTCAGCATTTTTAATTTGATATCCTAGTTATATAATAAAATAAAATTCAACCAAATATACTTTATTAATTACTATACATAATGTTTTGATACTAACGATTGCTGAACAAATTTGTGAATCAAACTAGTCATAATTTTCGGACATGTCATTAACTCATTTATATTACTGTATAATTATAATATCATTTTATTCATTATTTCAATTTTAAAGCATTAAACAATATATGCGAACATTTGGCGGATCCATTAAAAGTATTGATCAGACTCACTTTTTGTGGATAAATATTTACTTCAAACTCACTTTTTTCATCCTACTATACATGTTTTTTTGGTATATATATCATTCGAATCAATGTTAAGTTGGGATCATCTCTGGCCAAATATTCTCCAGAATCTCAGTCGCTAAATGATTATTGCATAAAAATTATGGGCATTAATGTTACATTTTTTTTACGCATGTTAATGTTACAGACGATAATACAAAATAATAAATGAATTAACTTAATTTTTTTTGGCGACCGTGGAATTAATAAAAATTAAAGAGAATTAATTTCTTATATATGTGTATCTTTTTTAATTAGTTTTTCACTAGATACAAAATTACTATTTTGTTCTGGAGTTAGCAGCATATATTCTGAGATCATTGAAATGGAGCTGACTTAAAAGAAATTTTTGTGGAATGTTAATAATGGAAGATGGAATTGACAATGCATACTGTGACAGGAAATCATTCAAAATAATCTTTTTTGAGATTTCTTTTCATTTTGATAAAAATGACTATAAAAAGACTATTCTATTTCCACATATACTTCATGATTTTAAAATTTGCTATTAAGTATTTGCTATACAGATTCTTAAAAGCACAAAACACGTTCAAAAATAAATATGTAACAGTTCATAAAAGAGAAAAAAAAATGTCTTCTCTCTCTCAAAAATAGACCAATGATGTTGAAATGTCAACAATAATTTACATCCATTTAACAAATAGATGTACTTTTTGAATAGTAATTAATGTAAATAGAAAGGGAGAAAGTGTATATTGAAGCAGATGGAGGGTGTGATGTAGTATGTAATATATGGTTCATTGCATTGCATGGTGGGTTAGGAGTGAATGGGATCTCCACCAGAGGGTGGCGCAGGACCGTTCGGAAGCAACTGCCAAAGGAGGTCATTTTCCGTGGACCGGTGGCGATGCAAGAATAATGGCCTGGTGCAAGCTACCCCTGATTCCGGAGAAGCAACAAAAATGAAGAGGACGAAGAGAAGAAGTTGCAGAACTATGAAGAGCGTCTTCCTGGAAGAAAAAGACATCATGTTGGTATCTATCTATATATGTTGTTTTCTAATCTGATCTCTGAGAGTGAATGAAAAACAGAAAGAAAAATAATGCTTGTTTTATGTCCCTTTTTATGGAATGTTTTGATGAGAATAAGGGAGACACTAAACAACGTTTTTATAGAGGTTGGAGTTGGCTTCACTGTGTCTTGCTTTGACTGCGAATGGTTTGAATGTTGAAAGTTTGGAAACAGAATACCATGGATTTCAAACACCTAAGATGCGCAACATGCTTTGAAAAAGTGGCAAAATTCTCAATTAAACTAATTTTTTCCTATAATTTTCAAAATGGATAAAAAAAATTCATTTCCATAATGTATAAATTTTGGACAATTTTTCCAAAACTAGTGTATTTTTTAGTGGTTTTATTATCAAAATGGACAATTACTTGAATAGGTAGAAATCGTGCCGGTTAAGATATTAAAACGGATGCAGGAAAGGGATGCATCATATTAAAACGGTGCAGATTTTCTTTTGTGTATAATTTTAATTTATTTATTTATTTATTTATTTATTGTTATTATTAAAACATTATCATATTAATAAAAAAATATTAAAACAATATTCAAATATATTATGAAAACTGTGCAGGATTAAAATGGTACAGATCTTTTTACGTTTTAGATTTTATTTCTTTTATTATTATTATTAAAACATTATCATATTAAAATATTATTTTTAATTGTGTGTGTATGTACTAATCAATGTATGATAATTTACTTTTTACACGCTAAATTTCAGTTAATTTAAAATAAGAGGAATATAGTTATCTATATGGTTAACGTGCTTCTTTTCTATTTTCATTTTTTTGGGTGTATAAACAACTGTAAGGTGTCGAGTGATCAGTTTTGGGCAAACATGGATGTTTTATGATAAAATAGGAAATTCAAATCGATTCATTTTTAAGAGAGAAAATTCTTTTGAATATTGAGTTTCAACACATGCTAGTTTTGACCAACCAAACATGATAACGGAAGCGTAATAAGTAATACTAACAAACACTGTAACACACAGAAATATGCATAAAGTTTTTCTAAAACATAGAAATTATGCTAAGAAAGTTATGTCTTGTTTAAAGATTTAAGGGATTTATAACTTAGAATGTATCAAAGATACTTGATTCGAACGGCAAAGTGGTGATTCAAAGGGGAGTATTTGACATGGTTTGAAAACAAAGGAAACTAGGTAATCAATTCAAGGCACAAGGAAGCAACGTAGGAAAAGAGTGAATTTATATATAACACGGTGTGACCCGCCAGCTCAGCAGCTCAGCAAAAGAAGCATATCTCTTCGCGGTCTTTGAGTCATATACATGAACGTTAGACTTTACCAAGTATATAATATACATTTTGTTTATTAAAAAAATCATTAAAGACTTGTCTTTTTCTTTACAGTCATGTTTTATTTAGAAATTTTTATAATTCTAGTTCATTACCATGTTGTATTTTTTTTATCACCAACAAAAAAATATATTAATTAGAAGCATAAAAGAAGTGGTTCATAGATATTAATTATTTTTTTATTATATGTTAACCTAAACTACTGTCTTGATGTACGAGTCTTGTTGTATTTGTTGTGACGTTTTTTGATTTTATGATTAAATTTTTTGAAAAATGATTAACCTAAAAAATTCAATAATAATAAGATATGAATCAATCTCATATAAAGAATTTACATCATTTTTAATTCAAAATATTAAGATAATAAGTTTATAATTTTTTTTATTATATTATTTTTATTTTTATTATTTTCATTGAACATGAGACTTAAATTCACTTACATATATTTACTAATATTTATATCGTGTTTTATTTGTATGTAATAATAAAAAGTAATATTTTTTTTTTATTTTGAGAGTAATAATAATAATAATAATAATAATAGAAAAAATTATTTTATTTATTATAATGATTATAAATTATATATGTACTTATAGGACCAGATTTGTTAATAATAAAGTGTGAATAAATAAAATACTAAGATAATAATTTTAACCCTAAAATTTTAAGACAGTAAACATATTTACATCAATTGATCATAAGTAACTCATATTACATATTATGAAATCATCTCCAACCAAAAATCAATCTTCAAAACAATAGATATATGCATTTTCTTTCTTATTCAAGTTCATTCCTTTGTAGTTATAATATAAGACTTAAACTAACATCTAAATTCCTAACATTCAAAAAATTTACTATTATTAATTTTTAAAATTTTAGTTATTGTTATCTAACATTTCTTTTTCATGATTGCTCTCATACCTTAAATTAAAATAGAAAATTCTTATTTTCTTTAAATATTAAGCGTATAAATTTTATTACGGAGACCAAATTTGTATTTAAAATTTAGAGACAAAAGTTTAAATTTATAATTTATTTTCAGAAATTAAAAACACCACGGCTTTTTCAAGATTTAAGTATGATGGACGCACAACTGCAAAAGATTAGCTGTGTGCAGCTGGTTAAGACTCACATTTAAGGCAAAAAAAAAAAAAAGGTTAAAATTCTCATTTGTCTTCTGATTAGGTAAATATAAGTCTTCTGTGTTTTTGCTACATATGAATGACAATTTAAAGCCTTCGTTACAAGTATCTTGAGTCTCAAAAAAATTTTCTACCTTGAACTTTAACACCACATGACTCCTCAAGTTTTTAGTAAAAAAAAAATGACGATGTAAAATCTGGACCAAGATGTCAAATAGAATTAGAAATAAATTTAAATCACTTATGCAATCAGAAATTAAAAAAAAAAGTGAAAATTTTGAAGTCACAAAATGTTTAAAATAAACTCAAAATGAATTATTTTCTTCCTTTTTCCTCTATTAAACTATATATTTGTTAGTATTAAAATATGTATATAAACTTAAATAAAAAAATACCTATATATTACAATTAAAAAGTAATCATTTTTTTTAAATCTCTAACATTTGAAAAGGGTTTATATACCTTAGTTCAAAGTGAAAATAAATTGCACCTTTTATATGAGATATTCCTTCTTGCATTGCATTTATTTCATAAATTTTCTCATTTTAGAATAGATTTTTCGAAGTTTATACGGAAAGAATGGAAGGTGGATCAAGAAATTAGTGGAGTGGAGGAAGAAGTTAAACCTTCCAGTGATCTTTTCGGCCTAAAAGAACTATTTGGGCCATCTCACATGTTGGAGACTGCTTCTTCGTGCACCTCGAAGCTTGGGGGACTTTTAAATTTTCATAAAATGCTAAGCGTGCCCTTTGTAAGATTATGCTTTTGTCTTTTAAGTTAAATAAACTAATGTAACAGTGAAATTAGAGAGTTGGTTAGAAAAAAGAGAGATGCGTGAAGATGGGTTGACGATGAGGTGTATGGGGATGATTGGTGTCTTTATGCGGCAGTGGGCGGTCTTGACGGCAGCAGACGAGTGCGAGTATGACGGCACGGTGGAGCAGTGGTGGCACAGCATCGTTCGAGGTGAAGTAAGTTTAAGTGGGATCGGGTTATATTATGGAATAAGGTTTCTGGAACACATTTTATTATTTTTAAATTATTAACAGAATGACTTGTTCTAAAATAGAATGATTTGGAGTGTGATTTCACTATGAAATAACAAATTCTAAATTACAGTTGCCGAATGCTTTATTCTATAACATATTTCACACGAGACACAATCCATTTTTAAAATCGCAAATTATACCAAATCTTTTTAAATACTCTACAAATCCAAAATTATATTATTCATATCTCAAATAATCCTCCAATGAAAAATTGAGAAGACGCTCATAAAGAAATAAATATGAAGGTTTTAAAATATAAAGGTATTTTGGTCTTCACAATATTTTAAGACTAAATAAAGAAGTTTGGAGGTGTCCAAAAAATATTTGGAGGTGCAGGAAGAAGCAGTCCATGTTGGATCTACCTTTGTAACTTCTAGATTGGGCCGGGACCCTTTTTGTAGAAAGAATCACATTGCAATTTGGCTTCTTTCTTCTTTCACACTATGGTTTCTTGGTACACTTTTGGAAGGTGTTGGAAAAGTGTAAATTATTCGTAAGTTAAATTTTTGGATGACATAATTTAAAAACATATATCATATTATATAATTTGAAATTTATTTTTAAATGTAAAGATACCTTTCATATTGAGTAATTCATACATGTATTTCGAATTGTATAATATAAATATACTTATGAATCCAAATATACATTATAAATTAATAATCCATACATGTATATAATTCACAATATATTTTAGATTATGCATTTTATAAACGTATCTTCCAATTATACAAATCAAAATAATTTTTTAAATTAAATAATTTATACATGAAGTATTTAATCTGGAATAATTGTTGATTAACGTTGATATCATTTTATTCATAAAGAGCAAATCAAAGTTTTTGCAAAGTTAGGTGATTTGGTTGATAGTTTATATAAAAGAATTTGTCAGAGAGACAGTTCTAGAACTCCGATACCTTGTGGTAGTTATAATACCTCATAACTTTGTTTGAGATGTTTTAGAGGGCAACATCATCTTTAGAATACACCAACAGCAAAAGAGAAAAAAAGAATTCGTAGTTTGCAATATCTAACATTTTGTATGTTGTTATTCTGAAATCGGAATTGTATGTACCCTACGCAAAACATTGATATGGCATGCCTAAAACACGTAAAATAATAACCCTTTTCTGGATGTAACTTATTGGAAAATAATGGTTGCTTTTGGGCAAGATTTTCGGAAGTTAATTAAGCTGTTCAGAGTACAAGGAATAGCATCCAAAGCATTATTACTTTTGAAGATTCAAATGGTTTGAATTTTTTTTTCTCCATAATAAAAACATAATTTGGATACTTCACCTAAATAAATAGGATGTCTATTGGATAATCTTATTATCCATATCAATATTTAATTTTTTATTATCGATTAACAAAAATAAGATATTTTTCATTAATAACGTGTCTTTAAATGATCATATATTTAAATGTGAAATTTAAGTTTTATATTGATAAAAATAAAAAAAAGTTGAACAATATAAGATTTTGGATTAAAAGTAAGATTAATTTTGTATGTATATTTAGGAGCTTATGTCTCATTGTTGTAAAGTTACTTCAATATTTATCTCATTTTTTTGGTAAAACAATTTTTTTTCTGTGTCATTTAGAACCTTACTAGATTGATATACCCAGTCTAATTAAGTAGAGTTTAGGCAAAGAATATACTAGAAATAAAAAAAAAAATTAAAGATCATTGCTTTCGTAAAGCTTGGGACAAACAATATTTTGATGTATTCATATTTTCTTTCTATATTAATCCGGTTTCAGTATTAACTCACCTCGATTTATAAAAAAAAGATTGATATTCTTTTTACGACATTACCGATATAGAGTTAATAATTTAAAATTTGAGTCTTATACAACATTTCATTAAATATTATAACATGAGAAAGTTATAAATTTAAAATTATAATTCTTAAATCAATTCTGAATCATAAAAGAATACCTTTTAATTTTTAAAAAAGGGGTATTTTTAACTACTAATCTCATGAGTTTATTAATTCTCTAATATGATTATTTATATAATCATAATGATATTAATATTAAATTTAAATATAATAACATAAATTAATTTTTAATCTAAAGGTTAAAATATAAATAAAAAATTATTGAAATACAGATCTTATAAGATATTTATATCAAAGCAAATCTTATTAAAAGTTTTAAAAATAAAATGACATATGGATTCGATGAAATAACATAAGAACCTAAACTAACCACTACGTTGGGAATAAATTAGCCATTAATATGTGTTTGGCATGATCTAATATGAAACTACTCCAAGAAATATAATAACATAAATATTTCTTAGTTCTAGAGAATGGTTAACTAGCACCATTCTTCTCTACATAAAATAAATATTTCTTATATCTACACTAACGATCAAAATTTATTTCCCATTAACAAATTACTTTTATGTCAATAAAGAAGATTTATTAAAACAGTAATTTCAGTATAGCATTATGCAAATCAAGTAGCGTGATATTATTTTAGCTTATATAGTATAAGAGCTAATTAGCACAAATTAATTATTTATTTTTAAATGAAATGAGTTTTTGGGAAATTATATATTTTATTCTACACAAATTATCATAATTAAAAATTAAATATTTATTTCAAACTATATTTATTCATTCTATGGTATTAGTTTTGAAAATAAACTATAATTAATGGAAAATATTTTGCGTCCAAGATTTCGAACGATGTTTATTATTATTTTTAAGAATAAATAATATAACATGCCTAAAAATAATTGTTCATTAAACACGCCCATAAACTTGGCACGCAACTTTGCAACTATAATTAAAAATGACGTAATATTTGTTTATATATTGTACTTTACTATCAAACTAATAAATATTGAGTTCACTAGGTTGGGTGATATTAATTATTGAGTGAAGTTGATCAAAAAAATGATTAATTTCTTAACATGAAGTAATGCACGCTTTCAAACAAAATTTATTGCATTTAATTACTGTAGAACAGATTTTTATAAAAAAGAATATACCGAAAGAAAAACCGTTTTTTTAGGGAAAGCATTAAAATCACTTAAAATGTAATTTTTTAAATAGTTACTATAAGAAGTGCCAATAATACGCTTTTTTAATATATAGTTTATTATTAGTTAATTCATTTAAAGTTATATATAAAATTACTCTTAAAAAAACAAGTATTCTTCAATAATATATTTAATTTTTATACTTCAAAATTTTAATTTCATGAAGGCCAACCCGCAAACTCTACAAATAAATAGGAAAAAAGTATACTTTTATCCGCGTATTCAAAGGCAAAAGTGACATATTTTAAAGAAAAAAAATATACATCAACATAGAGAACACCAAATGACACATAAAAATAAAATATATTAAAATCATACTTCCTCGATTCTACCGTGACTACTGTTTAAGATTTTTGCATATAAATTAATAATAACAATAAATATACCTCTTTTTAGAATAATGTTTTTGAAATATTATTTTTAACAAATGCATTACTTTGAATGAGTAAGAGAGAGTAATCAATTTGAAGGTAAATTGCGAAGAAAAACATTAATACTTCGAGGGGGAACATAAATCTGATTTAAGATTACAAAAACTGTAGTTTTTATGAAACGGGAAAAGAAGGGAGGATGAAAAGAAAAGAAGAGAGATAAAGAGAAATATAAATATTGATTATATATTTAAAATAAAGAGTGTTCATAAATTATTATTATTATTATTATTATTATTATTATTATTATTGTACTTTTATTGTTAGTAGATTGATGGTGGGAAGAAAAAAAAGTGGATAAAAATAAAGTATTCACTTTCCTTAATTAATATATTCATTTTCTAAGAATACCTTGAATTAAAATTCTTTAACAGAGTTGTACTGTGCTCTATTATACTCCTATACCATAACTTAACAACTATAATAAATGGTAATAAATAGTTACACCTTACTTGATACAATAGAATAAAAAATAAAGTAACTTGAGGGAGGATGTTATCTATATCAATGGACTTCCTGATTTTGCATTAATTTTCAATATTTATTTTCAAAATACGTGAGATATTTTTCAAAACAGCAAACTACCTGACAGTCCTCAAGTTGCTTTAACTACAGTTACATTTCAATTTTGTTTTTGAACCTATTCGCACTTTTTTGTTTTGTTCAAAAACATTATGCCTTATTTTTACAGTATACATACATTCTTTAAGTTAAGAAAAACGTTACACTTTCATTATAATTATATGGAAGACTAATATAAAAGTAACAAGAAGGTATAAGAGTAATCTGTGAAATTTTTTAACTTAAATATGTTATAAACTTGATTTAAAATATATATTAGTAGTTATGTTTTTAATACAATTTTAATTTAATATATGGAAATAAATAAATAAAAAACGTATATTTACAACCATGAATTCTGTAAAATGAAATATTCTTTATAGATATATTTTTTATTATACTTCACAGTTTTAATTAAAAAATAAATTACGTTCTTTTGATGAAAAAAATTCACAAAAAGAACATATTATCAATTGCCATGTCTGTAAACACATTTTTTTTTTTATTTTCTTAAAAGTTGTATAAAAAATCATGTCTTCAATTTTATCGAAAACATACTCTTTCATACTATTTTTGTTTTATTATAATTATAACAATAGCATTAATTATAATAATGTTACAACAATTATAATAATAAAATTAATAGTAAAAATATTAATATTCTTACAATAATAAAAGTATTACTATTAATATTTATTATTTTTTTATAACAACAATATTTACTATTAATGCTATTATAATAAAATTCAAATAATATAAAGAAATATAATTTAAATAATATTATAAATAATTTTTATGTAATGTGTCTATAGAATATTTTAACTTGTAATAATAGATTAATAAAAAAATAAAAAAAAATCCAAAGGAAAAATAAAAGAAGAAAAAAATAAAAATTTCAGCAAACATCTACCTTAACGTTAAGCAAATACGTCATTTGAAATAGAAGTATCATCAACAAAAATCTGAGTGTATGTGTATATATATATATACCCACGAATTTATCGTAAAAAATCCTACAAATAAATACCAAGCTACACGAACTGCCTGAGTTCTCAATAAACAACAATGATTCCCATACTCCTACACCTCATACTTCCCTTCTTCTTTGTCCTTCTGCTTCCTCTTTTCTTCTTCTTCTTCTTCCTTAGACCTAATTCCGTAAAACTGGACACAAAAGATAAACCTTCTTCACGTAACAACATTGTCCTCCCAAAGGCATACCCACTCATCGGTTCCTACTTGGCTTTCAAAGCCGCCGAAAACCGCCTTTTCCAGTGGTTACCCGATTTGATCAAAGTCTCACCCGCCGCCACTCTCATCCTCCATGGCCCCTTCGGCAGCCGCGAAGTCATCACCGGAAACCCCGCCACCGTAGAGCACATCCTCAAGACCCGTTTCTCCAACTACCAAAAGGGCACCGCCTTCACTCATACCCTCTCCGATTTCTTAGGCAAAGGAATCTTCAACGCCGACGGTCACAACTGGAAGTTTCAGAGGCAAGTAGCCATCCAACAATTCAACACAAAGTCACAACGCAAATTCATGGAACAAGTCGTGGACGACGAACTCTCCAACCGTCTCATCCCCATCCTTGCTTCAGCAGTACAAGAAGACCGAACCCTCGACATGCAAGACATTCTTCAACGTTTCACGTTTGACAACGTTTGCAAAATCGCGTTTGGCTTCGACCTTGAGTACCTGACAGTGTCAGTTGAACGGAGCAAGTTCGCGCAAGCCTTCGAAGAAGCAACGGAGATCAGCACCAAACGGTTCTTTGAGCCGTTGCCGTTGATCTGGGAGATCAAGAGGGTTCTCAACGTAGGGTCGGAAAAGCGGCTACGAATGGCAGTGAGGGAAGTGCACGAGTTCGCGAGGAACATAGTGAGAGAGAAGAAGAGGGAGCTGAAGGAGAAGGAAACGCTTGAATCTGCGGATATGCTTTCGCGGATTTTGAGTTCGGGGCTCTCGGACGAAGAGTTTGTGAAGGATATAGTAATAAGCTTCATACTGGCAGGGAAGGACTCAAGTTCCGCCGCGCTGACGTGGTTTTTCTGGTTAATATCGAAGAACCCGCGCGTGGAGAAGGAGATTGTGAATGAAATAAGGGAAAATTCAGAGACTCCGGTGCCCTGTGAAGTGAAGGATATGGTTTATACGCACGCGGCGTTGTGTGAGAGCATGAGGCTGTACCCTCCGGTGCCGATTGATGTGAAGGAAGCAATGGACGACGACGTTTTGCCGGATGGAACGGTGGTGAAGAAGGGGATGCGGGTGACGTATAACGTGTACGCTATGGGGAGGTTGGAGAGCATCTGGAGTGAGGATTGGGGTGAGTTTAAGCCAGAGAGGTGGTTAGAGAAGGTTGAATTCGGAAAGTGGAAGTTCGTGGGAAGGGATTCCTTTACTTATCCGGTGTTTCAGGCGGGTCCAAGGATTTGCTTGGGAAAGGAAATGGCTTTTATGCAGATGCAGAAGTTGGTAGCCGGCATTCTCAGGCGGTTCAGGGTGGTTCCCACGGTGGCTGATGGGGTGGAACCTCGCTGTTTTTCTTTCTTGACTTCCAAGATGGAAGGTGGCTTCCCTGTGAAGCTCCACAAAAGGGTTCTCTCAGATTGAAGATTGAAAGCCAATTAAGTTCTTCGACTTCATAAGTTCACTCTTTGTTATATCTATTCCTGCACATCAAAGTTTCAGTGTGCTTTGTTGCAGCCAAAGGAATGGTCTTTTTCAACAGTGCATTAGATTCTGTTGGTGTTCATTCTGCTTGTATGTTCTTGAAGCTTTTAAGGGTTTTAAGTCCCTCATAAAAAGTTTACTACAAAGTTGAATAAAATTAATTTTACAACCTTTATAGAATAATGTTGGCAAATTTACCCGTGTAATTTTTTTTTAAATTCTCAAAAATGATGTATTTTTTATTTTATTTTTGGATATGGGTAAATCGTTCAGAGATTGCAGGATATCATTATGAATAAATCTACATAATTTAATTTAAGATATATGAAATCGTGAGAAGATAACACAGTCTAGTTAAAGGAATGAATTTGTAGAATAAAGATATTATTTTAATTAAATAATTAATTGATTAATTGAAATCCTTAAACTATTGCAAAAGTTAATGATGATTAATTCTCCCACCTTTCCTCTCCTAATTTTTCATGTTTTATTGGATTGTGTACATAAAATTAAATTAAAATTAATGCATTGTGATAAAAAGGTTTTAAAAATTTTAATGAAAATGAAAAGTACTTCCACTCTTTTTTTTCTTTTATAAAAATTCTAAAACTTATTTATATTTTTTTCCTTTTTAAAATTACTTATGCTCTTTTTTTTTCTTTTATAAAAATAACTATTGTTATAATTTTATAAAAAATCTCAAACTACTTCCCCACTTTTTTTTTCTTTTGAAAAAATTCCCAAACTTACAAATTATCTATGTAAAAAAAATATAAAAAAGAGTGGAAGTACTTTTAAGAAGGAAAAAAATGTAAATAAGTTTTACAAACTAATCAATTCAAATAATTTAAATTTTCTCTATATATAAATCATTCAAATTAAAACCGGTAACTTTTTTTCATATTCTTCCATTCAAATTAATTTCATAATTATTTCAATTACTTAAATGACAATTAGTTAATTTCAATGACTACATTTTTATTTTCATCAAAATTTCTAAAACCATTTTATCACTATGTATTAATTCTAAATTAATTTTATGTGCACAACCCAATAAAACATGGAAAATTAGGAGAGAAAAGGTGGGGGAATTAATCATCATAAACTCTTAACATTTCAAATTTCAATTAATCAATTAATTCCTTAATTAAAATGGTACCTTTATTTCACAATTTCATTCCTTTAATTAGATTGTGTTATCTTCTTACGATTTCATATATCTTAAATTATATTGTGCAATAATAAAGATTCTCTACTCTCACTCCCTATGCACTCTCACTCATGATCTGTCTACATCTCTCTGTCCACTGTTTGGCTCTCTTGATCTATTTACATCTCTACGCTTGTCTATGTGCTTTTCGTCTCAACAAAAGGATGGTTTTTTTATTTTGTTTATATTGGAAAAGAGTGTAAAGGTTGCTCTTTTAAATGATTTTTCATGCAAAATGATGTCTTTTTTATGTTTGTGGAATGATTTGCATGTAAAGTTTAAATTTTTATGCGATTTTTTATGAAAAAAGAAGTCTTTTATAAACTTTTTCCTTATTTTTTACTATCTTTTTCTTAATCTAAACAATCACACTTTTATCTCAAATAAATTCAAATCTTTTATCTCAAATTCATGCTCTATTCTAAATAAAGTACACCGATGAAAAGAGATTTTAAAATCCTAAATAAAGTAGACGGATGAAAAGAGATTCTAAAATCCTAGATTACAAAAGGAGAAGTAAAGAGAAGTTTGGGGTGAAGAGATTTATATAAATGAGTCTGTGCAACTTAGCCATTCATATCCCAAAGATATGCTAATACAAACATGAAACAGGCAACCCTAAGTCATTGTCATTGAGGAAATTGAAATGTCAACACGTGTGAATGTGATATATCCCGAAGAAAAAGCAGTTTGAGTGGAAAATATAATATAATCAATTATCGTGTATTTATACACATTTGACATAAAATTAAAGCGGAAAAAATTAAAAATAAGAATAAAAATGTAAATACTAATTTTACAACTAACTTTCATCTTATTTTTGATATAATTGGTTGTCATAGTATTTTATTTGATTTTTCTAACAAATTTATCTTCGCTGTCAGCTTAAAACAATAAATCGAAACACAGTAAAATTCCAGAAGCAAAAGTCAATATACAAATCGAGAAAAATCGCACATTAAAAAGAACGAAAAAGGTAACGATTTTGCTTACGCAAATAAATATGTGTTTTAGGTGTAAACATTCCTGTCAAACTTTAAAAATAGAGAAATATCGCACGTTAAGAAGAAACATCGAAGGTGGCGAGCTCCTCCTGTATGTCCCTTTGGTCAAATCCAAAAATGCTAAAGAGAAAGGTAAGAATAGTTTACTTAAATAACTTTCATGTTTTTAATATATTATTGATTTTATTTTGAGTGTATAACATTTTCTTTTAAATTAGTTACTTCATAAATTAATTCTTTTATTTAAGTTTATGATATTATCTATCTTATTTGTACTATTCACATATTTATTAAATTAAAATACGTTTCGCACTATGTAGAAGACAAAGTTCATTCGTTCTATTAACATATGTCAAAATTATATAAATTATCATAACAAAAAATATGTTAAAAAACTAAAAAGGAAATGCATGATAAAATATTTTAAATATGAATTAAAAAAGTAAACATTATTATAATAATTGTAAATAAATATTTTTTTCCAGGAAGTTAAAACTTTATAACTTAGTAGAAAAAATTATTCGATACTGAAACCAGAAGTTTTTAAGCCAAATAGTTAGTGCAATGAAGACATCAGCAAATAAAAAATCCACACATCACCCAAATATGAAAAGCTTTATAAACGAAAAGAAATGTCAATAGTACTTGTTCAATGCATTTTCCCCTCGCCTTCGTTATATATATATATATATATATAATTATTCCTTCAAGGACTAAAAAGTTAATCTCTACACCAAAGAAAGGATGTTGGGAGTATATCCAGAGTTCTCGCATGGACTAGGTGGCACTGCATGCCACCAGCGCAGAACAGTATGTAGATCTGGAGATCAGCAAGGAATTGATAAAACAATGGAG
>Ga0209700_104672_pt1 | contig 24295 bp, 15 predicted proteins | sample SiratroredBW_FD_187528 | JGI IMG/M metagenome (GOLD analysis project Ga0209700, IMG submission 187528) | Root nodule microbial communities of legume samples collected from California, USA - Siratro red BW (SPAdes) (version 2) | ecosystem: Host-associated > Plants > Roots > Nodule | place: USA...
TATATATATATATATATATATATATATATATATATATATATATATCAAATAGGTCTATAATCAAAATCAGTATCTTCTCTGTCGGTTAAAAATGAGGGTGTAGTAATATATAAGAATGAATGAGAATTGGATAGTCATAATTACTCAAGAGGAAGTTAATTAGGTCAATGTCTACCATGTTTTTAATTGAAATAATTTATTTTATTTGAAAATTCCTTTTTCTTTAATTTATTATTATGTAATAAATAATGTTCTCACTATTAACAATAAAGATATATTTTGTATAGGTTTTTTTCCTTCTTAATATAATAATTATATTATTATTTTAAGATGATAATATTTTATCCATTAAATATATTTTTAATTGTACATAAATTTGAAAAAACTTGGAATTTGAAAACAAATGCATAAAATCGGATCTCCTCCATTACTAAACTAATATGATCTTTTATACATCCAAATAATTTAGATTGAAACGAAATTCAAATTCATATTTTTAAAAAATTAGTTTAATTTTTTTTAAATCTAAATCCGAAGAATTGAATTGGGAACTAAATGTTTTTTTAAAAGAAAATGGTTTGGATATTTATAAATTAAATTTTTAATGGATTTTAAATCCAAAATAATTTAAAATAAGAGATAATAAATATGTTTAAACATTGTACCTAACTCTAGAAGAAACATGTATTAAATACCAAAAAAAGTAGTTTATTGTTTTAAATTATTAATTACACATTTTATAAATTATGAAGGATTCCAACAAGTTTTAATTTTAAAGCATATTCTTAGAACATATATATTAATTTTAAATTACTTTAGATTTAAAATCGATTTTAAAATTGAATATTATCAAATTGATTTATAAACATTCAAACTGAATATGAATTTTAAATCTCATCCAATTATTTGGATTTTTTATCTATAAAAATTCAAAAGTATTATTTACAAAAAAAAATATAAATATAAATTTAACTCCCATCGAACTATTTAGATTAAGATTGGATTTTGGATTGGAATTTCAAAAATTTAATTCATGCCATATGATTTAACACTAAACTCTCATGTCAAAAACACAATTTTCTCTTATTAGGAAGTAACATACACGCAAATTCAGGATATATGTCAAATATTGTACTTAGACACAAAGCATATACTAAATATAAAAATTGATTTATTTTTTAGATTATTAATTAATTTCATATTTAATGAAATATAAAAGATTTCAATGAAATTTTATCCTAAAAATTATTCTTAAAAAATATATAATCATTTTAAATTATTTTGAATTTAAAAATGATTTTAAAAATATATCAATTTTAAAAATGGGTATGAAACTAATTTGTAAGCATCCAAACTATTTTATTTTTTAAAATGTGAGTTTGGATTTAAAATCTAATTTAGTTATTTATATTTAGATATAAAAAAATTCAAACTATTTTTTTTAGAAAGTATGAATTTAGATTTAATTCCAATCCTATTATTTAAATTTAGATTGAATTTTCAATCCATACCCACACTAAAAATACCACAGAAAATACCAGTAGAATATTGAAGAAAGATGTTACTTTTGAATATAGAACAGTGGACTATAAGATTTGCAATTTTTGTAAGAAAGTGGGAATATAAAGCATGACTGACTGTATTGGATTCAATTGGCACAGTAAAATTACACACATTCTCAAAGGTCAAAACCTTCCTTGCATTTAATTATAATTATGGTGCTTACAAAGTTCTACTGTTTGTTACTTTGCTTGTAGGGAAGAACAAGTTTCTATTTCAATTTCCTTTTTAGAGGAATCTACTTTTAAATCTCATTATAACTTGGAACCACTCAATTTGAATCTCACTATATAATGCCTTTACCATTTATGCATATGCACAAGTTTATTTCCGAGGAGACTTAAGCTCTAATACAAGAACAGCTCAGGTTATTAAAACTCAAGCTTTAAGTTTCATAAAAAGAAAACCCTGTTCTTAGCTTTCATAACATTAAAAGGTCACAATAAGAATCAAATACATATAATTCTAATTTAAGATAAAAATATTAAATCCAGATATGACTCTGTCTACTTCTTTAATGAATTAACTTTTTTACAAGAACTTCTGAGTAAAAACATTTTAAAATAACCTCTTTTATATAGCTTTCTAATTTTTTTATATAAGTTAATGTTAGTAGAGATTTTTATTTATTTTTTTTTTAATTTTTGTATCTCGGTCTTTTCTTTTTCACGTAGTGTGATACAAGACAAAAGAATAGTGGAGGCTGAATGCATTTTTAAGAGTAAGCACAATCACAGGAATAATATTATAGATGTAAGGCAATTGTGGATTGAAGCTGCAAAGTGACATGCTTTTCTTCACGTAAGTGTTCATCTAAGTTGTAACTAGACTTTGAGTTGGTGCCTCATTGGCATTGCTATAAAAAATTCTTAATTTAAAGTGATGGATTAGCATGAATTTCAATATGGCCATTTATCTTTTAACTTCCATATATGCTTGTTTTGGATGACAACTAAGTGATCATAATATATCTACCTAATAAAACAATTATTTCATTCTCATTCCCTTTCCACATATTTGGCTTTTACAAGTATTAATATGTTCCCTGACGTGATCAAATTCCTTTTCTTTACGTAGAAAAATATAACAAGTGACTATGTGAGAAGGTAGAAAGGAGATGAATATTAGATCTTTTTTTACGATAGTTTCATCCATTCATAGAACACGGATTTGGACTCCATGGTTCAGAAAATTTTACACTGACAGAAAGAAAATTCACCTGCTCAGTAACACACTTGATCACGTCAAAATTTGTCCTTTGTGTGCTATTGAGTTGAGCCATGCTGGCCAACAGTTTTGCATTTAAAGGGTCCATCTTTTGGATGTAGCACACACAGACACACCCACAAATAAAAGAAGATATCCACAACCGCACGCCTTACTTGTATTACAAAGGCCACAAGTTTTCAACCCTTCATTACCCTTTTCCTTCTTTTTCACACACATCTTCCTCTTCACAATGGAGGCTCAGGTATTGTTTTTCATGTTCATGCTTCTTTGGTTATGTTTATATGTCTGATTTAACTCAAGTATTTGATCCAAATTTTGTTTTTATCATTCTCTTGCCTCTGTCTGCATTTTCTGTCCCTCACTGGATCCGTAGCAGAAGGTGGTATTAAAGGTCCTTACTATGATAGATGAAAAAACCAAGAAGAAAGCAATAGAAGCAGCTGCAGATATCTATGGTCGGTGTTTAGTTATAGTTTCATTTTCGTTCTGCCACAGAAACTATATTAATCATTGAAAACCTTTTCTTTTTGTGCCTTGGATGCATTGGAACAATAGGGGTTGATTCGATTGATGCAGATGTGAAGGAACAGAAGATAACAGTGGTTGGCGAAATGGATGCAGTGGCGGTAGTGAAGAGGCTGAAGAAAGTAGGGAAGGTCGATATAATATCAGTTGGACCTGCCAAGGAAGAGAAGAAAGAAGAAAAGAAAGAGGAAAAGAAAGAGGAAAAGCCAGAAGAGAAGCCAGAAGAGAAACAGGAAGAGAAAAAATAAAAGCAATACATATCATCCAAATTTTCAAATTCTCCCCCCTCCTTTAAGATATCCTGATATAGATACTAATCTGCAAATTGTTCGTATAATTTATGAATGATGAAAATTTTTCTCGTTCGAAGTATCTTTTTGACTTTGATGATATCTATGCCTTCTGCTTGTACCTATAAATTGTACCAAGAGTGTGTGTAGAAGGAAAAAAAAAAAAAAAAAAGAAAAAAATGGTATAGTGAAAATCATCTTCCATTCATAGTGGATCACTCTCTATCAGCCAATGGAAGCATGGTTCAAAAGGGGTTAAGGGCGTCCCTCCCTCCGCTTAAAGAATAAGTGAAGACAAAAATGGCTTTGAAATCTTTCATCTGAGAGGTAGATAACTCAAAACACACAAGGTTCTTTGATAAGGAAAGCATTTTAGTTAATTATGTACTGAATCATTTGGTTAGCTTTGGCTGTACATATGTCACAAAAGTCCACTAAATTTTATTACTGTTCTAACATGAAAGTCTGCAACCATTTAGCTACTTACTGTCATTTGCCAGACAAAATTACTTAAAATAAGAAAAAGCTCGCGACTGTTTCAATAATTTTTGTGTCCTCTGTGTCTGTCTGCAACAAGTACCACAACAGTAAATTGTCCTTACTGACAATATGCCCAACATGTGGGCAAATAGTGAAAAGCCCAGAAAGGCTCGACATAGTTGAAGACTAGTGATACAACTACAACCGAAGATTGATATTGTGTGGTGAGCAAAACAATATCATGAGAAATATAAGACTGAACAAAAAATAAAGGCAAGGGAAGGAGAATAAGAGGTTATATGTGAAACAATAGAACGTTGTTCTGTGTGAATAGTAAATTCCACCTTAAGATTAGTAATACTGTAATAAGCATGGTCTACGTTATAAACATCATCATGAATCACTTAAATGTCTTCCAATGCTTAAAATATGCCAACAAAGAACTTAGGCATGACCCATGCGCAGAGACGGTGACAGATATCCCATGAACATGACTATTTCAGCCAGTGAATGGAATGCGCATCTACACGACTCGCATCAGCCCCTTCAAATCTGAAAATACAGGATATCTGTCCGAATGCTTGATACAGGGAGCTATTTTGATTTGGACTGCTATGATGAACCTGGATTTGAATAATGCTGAATCTGAATGCCTTTATTATTGCAGCATCGTGGTTATATGCGCAGATTTGAAGAAAGGTTCAATCAGCTCAGTAATCTTAATCCGTGGAAGAAATAGATTTGATTTGGATTTGGGGCACGCTGTTGTGGCCGGTAGATAGATTTCAAAGTTTAAAATGCATCTATATAGTGAAATTCCAGACTGATTTTATAACTATCTATATTTGGATATTGAATGGTATTTTTTAATATATCCTTTTTCAATGGACTCGTGTTTCATTATTTTTTATTAATTCCTATACTCATTACCCACATTATTCAGTATTTTTAAAGTTTGATTTCTTGGATGGGAAAAACAACAGTTTCAAAGGTTTTTCTAGGTGGCGGGACATGAAATGAAACCTTCAATTTTTATTGTCTCATTTTCAGTATAGGAATGTCACACGGTATGTCATATTAGGCTATTGTAACTAGTCAATTCAATCAGGAATAAAAAATACACGTATAAACCATAATTACAAAGATCAAGGGAAAAACACAATGCCGAAGAGGTTTAGCTGACCGACCAAAGAAGCAACGGCCGTCTTCATTATTACATGTAGATACACAAGCCCCCGGATGACGAATATAGACACCTAGTTCAGGATTCTGAGACGCCAATCCCATCCAACAGAAAACCGAGAAACATCAACCCTATGAGGGGAACATGAATGATGAATGTAAACACTTACGTTCAACATTTATCCTGTGTTTAACTGCAAGAACAATGTCATGATATTGTAAGTAGTTTTAAAAATAAATCTAATACTAGATAAAATATATGGTGGGAGATGGAAGAAAAAAGAGCGTTGGGGGTGAGTCAAGAAAGTTTGGGAAAGACTTGAGAATTGACAGTGACCCAGTGTAAGAATCACTTGGCATGATAAATTGGAGAAAAATTAAACCAAAATCTGTTTGTAGGAGAATGAAGAGGAACCCTTGTTAAAACAATAATTGAATGTAACATATGTGGTTCCGACATTGGAAAATTTTCTAACGAACAAAGATGAAAAGTTGTTGCACAACAAAACCAAATGCAATTGGTTGTCAAAAATAAAAGCCGCCCTGACCAATTTGAAAAGTAGCATTCCAAATGGGTAGCCATGAACATTATCTTCAATGCTACTTATTATACAGACAATAGTATGTTTTAGGCCAAGAATCTACCATAAAGTTATAAATTTTAATATGTCTAACAACAGCATAGGCTTTTGCAATAAAAAAAGCTCAAGCAACGGATGTTGCATTATTGCGTGACGAACGCCCATACTGTTGGAGTGCTCCCACTGCATGATGATAGAACATGCCTATCAAGTATGAAAACAAAATATCAAGCCAAAAAATTAACCATGACAATAACCTGACAATAAAAGAGGATAAGCTTTCCAATCTTCGTCTGGAATGTGGCAGCATACTGAATGGCTGTCTTTGAAGCCACAGAAAAGCAACCAGCTTAACCATGAGTGTGAAAATCAACTTAAATAATGGCTGCATCTCTGACTATTGGCAATATTTTAGGCTGCTGTTGCTTGCTCTGGATCTGTGGAAATAATGAACCAGGAAAATTAGTCTTCCACCTCCAAAAGCTAAAATGATAATTTAATTTTAAATAATAAATGAAACTCAAAATCAAGAATTAGAGATATCAATTTCAGCTTATATGATTCAGGAAAAATGACATCCCTTTCAATAATCAAAAGAAGGGGATCAGCACAATAATTAAATGTGTAACCGATTATTTATTATGGAAAGAGTTTAATGGTCATACACTGCCAGTGTGTAAAACAGGTTTACATTTTTACATTGTCAACCACTCACAAATCGCCACCATTGGTACAATTTTTAAGGTAATTATTGTAAAAGCCAACAAACTTGCTATACATGTTAGTTTGTGACTAGATGACGGTGTAAAACAATTTTACACAGTCAATGCATGCTGCTTTTTATCCTACGGGAAACAGTCATATTATAAACTATATGAATGACCTGAACAGAACGCTGTTAACTTTAAAAGTGATGAATTTTTAAACAAGCAGGAAGATGGCCTAAAATCTAATAGAATTACATCATTTATTTCTTCTTCTTTTTCAGGGGAAATGGGGATACATATATTCCTTCCAAAAGCAGAAGATCCAAATAGCGTACCAAGTTAATCAATCAACTGTCAAGCATCCAGATTAGAAATTCTTTATGCACTTTACAAGTTTTAAATAGTAACAGCAAAAGCCACAGAATTAGTTCATAACACCAGTTATAAGTTAGATTACTTAAGCTCAACGCTACTACCAAAAGTACATTATGTTTACACCACATAGAAACAAAGACAATTTAAGCACCTTATTCCTGGTAGTAAATAAGCTCTTTGACAAATGCAGGCAGATATTAGTAAAAAGGAGCATAGCCTAAAATTGATAAACAAGGAATATTAATAATATGGTATGAAAAAATTAGCATACAGGTTCAGAAGTCAGTTACTGAGTGTAGAAATAAGTGAAGATATATATATATATATATATATATATATATATATATATATATTAGGGGAGGGGGGATATATACCTCATTTATCCAGCTTCTAATCGGCTGAACACGCAGCAGATCATGGGCCTCAGTTATCCACATCAAATGTTGATGCCTCATTTGTACCCTTTGTATCCTGAATATACGTTGGTATACTTCCTCTTCTCTGTCATCTGTCTTATCACTTCACGAGCATCAGCAGTCCTTCCAGCTTTCCGTAAACTACTCACTAAAGCATCATAGACAACAGAGTTTGGACTACAACCTTTGGTTTCCATTTCCTTGAGCATTGAACACGCTTCGTCAAACTTTCCTGCCATGCATAATCCCCGAATTATGGAATTGTATGTAAAAACATTTGGAATTTGCCCTCTAGAAATCATGTCTTGATACATTTCCAGGGCTTTCTCAAGCTCACCAGCCACTACATATCCTGTTATCATTACAGTGTAAGCCACCACATCTGGGATACATCCATTCTTTATCATTTCATCAAAAAAATACTTGCAAGCATCCAGATTTCCAGCTCTGCTGAGTCCATCTATCAATGTAGTGAAATGAAGCACAGTTGGATCTATACCCATTTCTCTCATGTGATTTAAGAGATTGAGAGCTGCAAGCGGTTTGTCCCCTTTGCCAAGAACATGAAGAAGAATATTGAAGGTATGAAAATCTGGAGAAAATCCATTTCTACCCATCTCATCAAACAGTCTGTGGAATTGATCCAACTTTCCAAGTCTGTACTTGGCATACATGACAATATTGTAAGTTAAAATATCTGAAGAAAATCCATCAAGCAGCATCTGCTGATAAACCCACTCAATCAACTTGTACTGCTTTAAAACAAGAAGATCATATAGGATTGCATTGTAGGAGTGCTTAAAAGGCCTAAAGTTAAACGTCTTCGATTTTATGAACCTCTCCACCAATTTCTTAGCCAATCCTGCCTCCCCACAAGTACGAATCAATATATTGAAAGTTAGAGCAGTAGCAGGAAGCCCTTTCTCAATCATTTCATCAACCAATCTCCACAATGCCTTAAACTCCTCACACTCCGCATATATGTTCATTACTAAGTGATATGCATTCGCAGTGTGCCGGTAACCCTCTTGCTGACTACACCACACAAAAAACTTGTATGCCAGCTTTGCACACCTAGTTTTATTCTCAGAATTTATGTTCTTCAAAATTCCAAAGAGAACCTCTCTCACAAGAATCCCCGATAGCTTTACATGCAACTCACCTAAAACCACCCTCGCATCAAGACCGGGGCCATCTTGCCGGAGAACCTCAAGGACCCTCTTAGCATCTAACTTCGCATTTTCTAAGAACCCTTTTCTAAGTGAAAACTGCTTTTGGTTATAACCCCAATCCTCGCTTAAACGGAGCGTTTCATCCACAGTAGAATCACAATTTAATCCAAGCTTTTTCAAAGGCTCCTCAATGCATTCAAATCCGTCACCATCAAACGGGCGGCTACATAATCCCCGCAAAATAATCAAAGAATGGGAAAATTTGTGGACCATCTTTGGACCTAAAAGGGTTATTGATTTCATGGTTCGAATTCGAAGCCATCATCTCTGACAAATGAGCAACAACGGCGATTTGGCCGATGGTAGAATGGAGTTTCCTTGCAGTTGAAGCTTCCATAAGCCCAGTGTGCTAACGAGTGGATGGATATGCATTGAATCGAAAACCAAGTTCCGTGAAATTGATAGCATCTAAAAGAGCAACTAGAAAAACGTGAAGGGGCAAAACAGCGTACCGTGTTGGACGATTTTTTGAAGTATTGGTCGAAACAATGTTGGGAATGTCTAGAGAGGAATCATATAGTGTCGGAGTTCATTGTGAGTGGTGCCAAGTGAAGTGTGAATGAGGTTGTTAAGAAAACAAAAATGGCTACTCTGAAAAACCCTAACACAGTTGTGCAAGGAAAAAGTAAGAGGTTTACACATAACCGTCGTTTCATTAACGTTATTTTTAAAATTCAATTGGGTTTGGGCTTTTTGGTAGAATGGTTTGGGCTTTAAAGCCGCGTTCATTGGACTTTGGAAAGTTTACCATTTGCAATTGCTTCCTGTATCCTTCATTTGCTTCTTACATTCCATCTTATTTTTGAAATGTCAGAACTATTCTTGAAAATGTAAATATGACTTTTAAAATTGGTATTTCAGAATGAATATTGAGAATGTAAAAGTGACTTCTGAATTTGATTTTCCAGAATAAATTTTGAGATGAAAAAATTGGTTTTGGAAAATATATTTTAGAATTCAAAAATAACTTTCAGAAAATATTTTTGGAATACAAAATTAATTTTCGAAAACTTTTTCTGAAAATATTTTCTATAACATTTTTCTCTTATTCCAAAAACCTTTTTCGGTAACTCACTTTTCCTTAAATTCTTTTTTGGAAAACATAAAAGAAAAAATGATTACGAAAAATATTTTCGTAACTCATTTCATGCACTTCTTACATATTTCCGCAATTCGTTTTCCAACCAATTTCAAAAAATATCACAAAAACTCTTAAATATATATTACACCCGTACACTAAATGAACAGAAAATGAAAACCAACTCCATTGACGAAGATGGACGCGCACCACCTAGCATTACTCCTCCTTTTAATTTTCTGCAAAGGATGTTTGTGATATTATGAAAAACTGATGGATTGCAGAAAAAGCAATGTCTTTACCATTTTTTCATTCATCTAAATAACATTCTTTATTTTATTTCTCTCATTTTCTTATATTTCTAACATTTATATTTCTTTTGACTATTTATTTTTTATTTATTTTATTTCTAGGCCTACCTAATAATCTCTTTTTTGAGTTTTAGATCATTTTTTTTTAAAGAAAATTAAATCAATTGTAATTTTTACTTATAACCTTTATGAGGCGTGATTTTAAGAAAAATTAATGATTATGTCAAACTTTTATTATAATTGCCAACAAAAAAAGTACTTTTTCTATCAGTACAAACACGTTTAAATTAATATATATATATATATATATATATATATATATATATATATATATATATATATATATTTTGTATGTCTGTTTTCTTTCTTAGGAGTCATCAGACTGAAATTATTTCTAGAAAAGTTTTGAATTCTCTAAAAACTTTTTTTATTAAAAAAAACTGCATTGTTTTTGTGATTGTTTTTCCAGAATAATAGTTTTTCAGAAATTATTTTTCTAAATAAACTCGATCCAACATTATTTCCCCTCAAATAGAAATATTTACGGTAGCAAGTTGAGAATTTTATCCCCAAATAACCAAATTTTTAATGATTTTTTTATCTTCCGGGGGACCAAATTTTAGAAAAAAAAGAATGATTTTTTTTTCTTTTAAAAAAGGGCAGAAAAATGAAAAAAAAAGTAAAAATAAAAATTATAATTCAAATTTTTTTTTCATCATACACACAACAATAAAAAAATTAAATTAATAAGCATTTATTTCACATTTTTTAGACCACCTAAAATAATATTTATTTTATTTAAATCACTATTTTTTTATTTAAAGGTGAAAAATTAAACTTAAATTTCTATTATAATTTTTTTATTTTCAACAAATCAATAATAACAAATTTAATTCCAAATTATATAACAAAAACAAAATTTATTCATCCTTAAATTAATTTTTTTTCCTTCTTTCAAAGCAATTAAAATTTAATCTCAACATTTGTAAATAATTATTTCTAATTAATTTTATCTAAATTCATTTTATTTTTATTTTTTTCTCCCTTTTCAAAAATAAAAAATAAAAAACCAGAAAACTCTCGACTCGAAGAGCCCAATTCCGAAGAGATTTCTAATACCTGGGATAAAAAATGAGTCGAGAATTCAGCTTATTGGAAACCAAATTCTCAAACATTTTTTATTATGTAAATAATGTTTTAAAAAAGTATTATTATGAGGAAATGATTTTTAAAATTATATTTTAAAAAAAGTATTATTATGTAAAAAAAATCTTATTTTGTACCCTTAAAAATAAGAGAGGACTATTTTGTTATTTTTTTATATTATTCTGTTGAAACAAATGCTAATGCTACGAGAATAAATCATGAACACAACAAATATGGGAAACAGAAAAAATATTAGCAAATTGAACATTTAAGTAAAATACAAAACACTGAATACAGCTTTATATGGTCACTTTTTTTTTTTTTCACATTTAAGCTTATACTAAGTCTTATTCTCTGTTCCAGCACATAGATATATCATAATGTAAATTTGACATCTACACAAACATATAATAGAGAACTACACATGTCTTATACAATATCCATGAAGATGTTCAATGAGTCTCTTGTTCTTCAATTGGATTACTCTTATTTTCACCAACAACACCAGAATTTGTATTCTTGGATAAATGTTCACCTCCTGCAACCATAACAACAGCAAACACAAAATCAGAATAATACATAACACACCATTTTGCAAAATCTACTTAGCAAAAGAAACCTCATTCACCTTTTCCCTCAGATTTGCCAAACCATGAGCCAACAACACCCTTAAGCTTGTCAACCACACCTTTTCCTGTATCATCCCCACCATGATGCTCATTTTTCACTGCCTCCTCCTTCCTCTTATGTAAAGCTTCTGAAATTACCTCAGAAAGTGCCTTGTCCTCTTCACCAGGCCTTAGCTTCTCAGCCAAATAGTCCTTCACAGAAACCCCTTTGTCTTGTTCTTTCACCTCATTTTCTGTCTCAGTTCCAACACCACGGCTGCTAGTTCCAGACACTTTGGACTTCACTGCACTTCCTACACCAGCAACCTTGTCATAAACTGGAGCTAATTTCTGTGTCAGAGAGTGAGCAATGTTCTTCCCATATTCTGCAGTTGAGCCAGACATGTTAGAACCATCCCCACTTTTTGGTTGCTCTTCATTATTTGTTACCACGTTGTCCTGTCTGTCATCTTTCTCTACTGAACCTGCCTCAGAAGCTGTGACATCTTTAGGAGAGATAACTTTACAAGTGTTTGCTTCATAGCAAGAGGGTTCTTCAACTGTGGTTGTGATGGTGTTGACAGTTTGTCCACTGTCTGTGACATTTTGCAGGTTTTTGCTGATATTTGGGGATATTGTTTCCTGAGTAAATTGCTCATGAGATTCAGAAGAAGGATACTGAGTTTGCATTGCAGCAGAAAGGTGTGGCTCAAACTCATCAACATGAGGGTATTCAGAATCAACAACAGTTGGCTGGAGGTTTAGCTCTGGAATAGATTTGGACTCATCCTGCACATTCATTCTTGCAAAAGATTCCTCAACTGGTGTGATTTCCGTTTCATCTTTTACTGCTGTTAGCAATCACATATGAAAATCTTAATCCATGGACCACACGGTGTATAAATATCATCAAGCACTAACAAATTTGAAGATAATTTTGGAAAGAAAAATTATGATATTGTTGAATTGACTGTAAAATAATTCAATATTCGAAATATTGCAGCAGTGGTAAAATTACTTGCATGTAAACTATGAAATTGGAAATATTTGCTCCAATAATTTTCCTCTCAACATAAGTGAGGAGTCAAATCCAATTTTATCAATTTAACTATCAAATCTTGTAAATGGTTACATGTTAGGAAATGTATGGAAAAAATCTTACAACATTACACTGATATTAATGCAAAATTCTTAGCAAAAAATTGAGTTCTACAACTTTGTTCTATAGCCTTACTTACCTTCTTCAGTTGGATGAGTGACTTTGGTTTGATAAATAGGAGGAGTATATGCCTCAGGCCTCCTTCCGGGAGAGTAAGGTTCTTCCTCCAATCCCATTGACCTTTCCAAATTGTCCTTTGGAAGCCCTGCTTTCTCTTCCACAGGAAATGTTGTGACTATCTTTTGATCAATTTCAGTTGTTGAAGAAGGTACTGAATTGTGATGAGATTCATCTGCCATATCTGTTGTACCTCCAAAATCAATTCCCGGCTTCCCTAAATTTTCACTTGCGGGTGTAACACTTTTAACATCTTCACTTTCATGAACTGCAGAACAATCAAGCATATAGTTCAACTCAACTTCAATCAGATCTGTTTTTATTTCTAAATTTGCCTTATTGATGAAAGGTTTCAATCCTTAAAAAAAGTTAACGATTCATTCTATTTTGAAGAAGACAGAAAAAATAGAGAAGTATCTATGAATGAAAAATTAGAGTTCAATCTCTGGATAATATTGTGCAGAAATTTTATAAATATGACTTTTAAGTTTGAAGGTTGTTACGGTAAAATAGTAACAGTTTTAACATAGATAAAGATTTTTTAAAGATAACTATAAAATTCTTATACATGCTGCATAAACTACTTACTCAGTTTGATTTTACCCCTTCAACATTTTTTATCTCCATATAAACTTTAAAAGTTTTAAAAATAGTTTCTTTTATTATGTAACATGTATATAAATATATCACTTCAGGTATAGATATAGAATAGCCTGTTTTTATCAGTAGAATAGTCTCTAATGGTATGATTAGATATATCACATCATTTTACGTAGTAGGACACTATTTTCAAAAGATTAAAATTTATAAAGATTAAAACTTCATGCAGATGATTTGGAAAAGAACCTACTTGGTGTGTTGGGAACTCTTATGTCTTCATCCTCGTCTAAGTCACCATCATCAATGTGTTGATCTTCATTGTTACGCTCACGGCCACGATCAAGGACTTGATGGCCATGCTTCTTGATCGTGTTCTTGATTTTCTTAGCCTTTGCCTTCACTTTATTCAGAACAGACTTCTTCTCATCATCATAGTGGTCTTCTTCTTCACTATGTGTCACTACATACAAAATTTTGAAGTAGAAGAACAAACATTATTCATTCAAAGAAAATAAAAAAACATTATATGAAGATATGCCTTCAAATATAATACAACTGATTTCCAAATGTGACTCAAACCTTGCTCTAAGGGATCAATGTGGGGGTAGTGTTCATCATTCTCATGCACTTCATTTTTAACTACTCTTGAATCCATGATAAGAAAAGTAACTGCTTGATACAATTACCACAAAGGCATATATGCTATATAGAGAAGGCAATGACATTACATGGCACATGTGGCATCTCATAAATGGAGACACGTGTGGCTAAACCGACATGTCTCTATCATTTGACACGTGTTGAGTACTCAAAATCAAAATTCTTGTTGTCGTCTTGAACATGGTGATTATGATATTAGATAAGGAAATTTTGGTCCCCTCCGAATAACGACGATGTAAACTGTCCTTTTCACTGATGACATTGTACAAGTGTCCCTGCCTCTTTGGAAAGAAAGAAAAGCTCAATATAAATAATCTTTTTCTATGTTATTCCTTGACAACTGATACACACAAATAATTGTGAAATTCAACTTTGGATATGTTACGTAAATACTAGACACACCCAGAAAAAGTAAATACAAGTGTCTAGTTCGTTCTTTTTCTATTGTTAGATTAAGCTTTCGATGCTTAATTGGGAATAGATTGACATAAATGTCTACAGCAGAACTGTTATTGGTTATGCCAAATGTGAGGCTGGGTGCACAAAGTTTTTCAATAATTAATTAGGAGAATATGACAGTTATTTTGTGTCACTCTCTAATAGTTTTGCAGTTAAAAAATGGGTATGCTCAGAATGTTCAAAAATTACTGTATAAAAAGGAAAAGTCAAGTGGGGTCTTCACATACCATGATCTAATCTCAATAATAAGCTATCTTCAAGTTCTTATAAAAAAATCATTAATAAAAATCATTTTAATAATATTCTTATTGATAAAAAAAACTCTTGTAAACAATTTTTTAAGTAAAATTTTCACACGCTACAAAACTTTGAGGATGTGTGAGAAATTAGGCTACAATCCATGGTGTGAATCTTCAAGATTTGTTTTATGGAACTTAATATTGAAATAATAAACAAGGTGAAGAAACGAATAAACAGATGACAACAAAGTTGGAAAAATTCTTTGTCCCCAACTGCTGGTTTTCTCCAACATGCTTTCTACTTTTAATTTTTTGTCAAAATTATTCATTAGCGATGTTTTGATATTGTCAAAAATGGTACTGAAAAACTTAATACGACATTTAGGGAGGGAATTTTTTTAACAACAATTATAAATTTAATTGCTTTCTGTATGTGACATCTAACACTAGTTTTGCAATAACAAAAACATTATAATAGGAACTCCTAAACTTAGCTTCAGGATATTGCTTCTGAAAACCACTAATCATGGTAACAGTTGCTTACTCATTAGCCAGTTTTTCTTTATTCGACCAACACTCTCAATCAAAACCATTTCTTCTCAGCATCATAGATTTTATGTATATGTTACATTGGATGACAAAAAATTCAAACTGATGCTAAATCATTGGCTGCTACAAGGCCTGTATGAGGCCACAGCATCAGCCCCTGGCTCACTTGCCAAAGTATCATACGAAATGAATATTTGATGGACCAAGTGCCAAAAAAATTTGGATGAGTAAAGCTGTTAGTAGATGTACACATAGGTCACAACTTAAGTGCAAACTGCAATGTACTGATTAAATTTGGTTCTTCCATTCTGGTGATGATGATAGCTTGCCTCCTTCACCACTCATGAATGTTTTCTATGAGACACCAGACCTGCAAAGAGTTTTAATTCTTCTTCCCATTCTTGAGATTGCGTAGAGCCATAACAAGTTGTTGTCTTTCTCCCTCTACCTCTGCAAATTTCAGACTAATCTCTGAATATCTTTCCTCCATGTCTTTCAGCTCACTCTCCATAACCTTGTTCTTTTCCTTCAGTAGCGAAACTTCATTCAATAATTCGTTTGTCTGGCACTCACTCTCGCTGTCAGAAGAGGAGACAAAATAATAGAAGTTAGTTCTTGGATGAGATAGGCATCATGATGACAAACTTGACATTGGTGGCCGCAATTTCATATAACAAATATAAAGAATGATACTGATGTTCATGATTATGTTCAGGAGAAAAGAATTTGATTATACCTTCCAGGAGCTTGACAAACTTTGCTCTCAGCAGACTTGCTTGAAGCATCCTTTCCCTGTTACAAATATAACAGTCTGAGTTATTCTAGAGAACTGAGAGACTAGTGTGTGAAAAGAAATACCAAAGAATTAAAACCTTGATCAGGCATTTTCCTTTAACACCATTTTAAGTTTGAGAGTTTCTGCTTATTTGTCTTGTTACGTATAGGTGTGTTGTGCTTCGTGGACCAGAAAAATTTCACTTTCACTGCTAAAGCACCATAACGAGTTTTAAATTGTGTTTGCTTTCATACAAACATTAGTCATTGGGTATCAAGTTCCATAGAGTTGGGTTTCAAGAGTATGTTATTTGAAACTTTGCTAACTGTTTTTTAGTTGCACAGGTGACAAAAATAAATTATAGATTATCTGGAATACACAGAATATTTATCAATACTGCATCACCATCGCCACTCAGTTTGAACGATTGAATGAGGGGATTCTATTATTTCTTTCGGATAAAAAGGAGGGTTCCATTTTGCAATATTTTTTTCAAGTGGCTTTTGAAATTTATTTGTAGACACCAAGGGAAGACTAAAATGTAAATAGTTTTTTTAATCATTTGTAATTTTTCATATTACTATAAATTTTGACATACATAAATATTGGGCATGAGAAATATTAAAAGCAAATGTGCATGTCAAATAACCTTTAGTCATCAGGTAATGAGATATTCCAAACAAATTAAAAAGCTGGATTAAAAGCAAGGAATATAATCACATCGAGAGGGTTCTACAGGGATGACTAGTTGAGATGTTTGCAATATGTTACAAAACTACCGCCACCACCAAAAAAGTTATTACTGCTGGAGAAAACTCTTAAATATTATATCACTTTCCCAACTGTGTACTGATCTCTGGATTTTAATGCTACTACTTATTTCTCCTTATTCTGTAGGGTGCATAAACCTTAAGGGAGTGATGTTACTATGTATGCAGTCCTAATATGTAACTGTAAAATTTATGTTCTTCATGTCTGATTTTAAATGTGGAAGAAGAACAATTACCTTCTGCATTTCGGATTTTGACTTCTTGGTATGTGCCTTAGCCGGAGGTACAGCACATTCGTTGTCTCTTGAAGTCAAATTCGTATGTGTAACTGCAGTTCGTCCTTTGTTACTCTTGTACTTCTTTTCCATAGTGCTTAGCTCCGCTTCCTTCTTCTTCAGCTCTCCTTCTAACTGAGATATCTGTTTCTTGATACTTTCTTTCTCCACTTGTTCTCTATGCAAACTGTGTTTTATTTCAATATGCTGGTTCTTAAAGGTTTCTACTTCTGACAATAGCGTGCCAAGTATCATCTCCCCATCCTTTGACATCACAAGTGGTTGTCCTTTCTGAGCTATTTTTGCATCTTCCCTTACTTTTTCAGACAAAACACCTTCTTCCATCAACATTTTAATTTGAGATCTGAGCATTTGAATTTGCTTGGAAAATGAAGCATCCTTTTCATCATAGTGCCTTTGCGCATCCTCAAGTTGTTTAGATTTAACTTCTAGTTCTTGTGATATCTGTTCTATTATTTTTTCTTTCGAGTCTCTTTGCTCCACAAGCTCTTTCATTTTCAATTCATTCTGATCAGTGATAAGCCTGAGCTCTTGATTGCATTTATGGAGCATATCTTCTATTAGTTTGTTCTGGTGTCGCAACTCATCAGCCTCTGCAACTGCTTTCATAGTCATATTTTCATTCTCCTCAACTTTTTGTGCCATTTCAACAGAAAGCAGTCTATATTCCTCCTGAAAACGTTCAGATGCAACAGCATTATTGTGTCTTGTCTTTCTCAATGCTTCTTCTGCCTGGGAGGCCCTTTCTTCCTGCTCAGTTTTTGCACATTGCATGACATGGAGTTCTTCTTCAAATTTCTCTGCCTGTATTTTCAGTTCTTCCTCCAACGACTTGACTTCATTTTCAAGCTCCTTGATGCAGACCAGAGATGCTGAAATTTCATCTTCCTGAACCTTTAGCTTTTCTTCTAATCTCTCTACTTGTGATTCAAGTTGTTGTATTGTAACTATAGAAGATGAATGTTCATTTTGTAACACGATGTGGTGCGCTTCATCGTGCTTTAACCTCAAAGATATGTCCACATTTTCCTTCTTAAGTAGATCATACTCCAAAGTAAGTTCTTTTAATTGCTCACTTAGCTCTTCGCGTTGCTTACAGTAATTGTCTATTTCATCATCCTGATCTGCAATTTTTTGCCGCAAGAGGTCAAATTCTATGCCCTCTCTACGCTCTTTAGTAGTATTCTGGGATTTTAAATTCGTAGATAGATCCAATATTTCCTTGTCCTTTTGTTCCAGCAATGCTTCAAGGTCTGTCACAGCCAAAAGTAATTCGGAGTTTGAGTTTTGTGTCTTCCGCAGTTGCAATTGAAGATTGGCACTCAATTCTTTTTCATAAACAAGTTCTTCCTTTATTGCCTCTAACTGAAGCCTAGTATCTTCAATCTCAGACTTCAAGGTTTTGGAGGTTTTGGTCTCGTTATTGAAGTTCTGCTGGGACTTGAGTTGCTCGTATTTGGTTTTGAGCAAATCTCTCTCCTCTCTGAGGCTAATTATTTGTCTTGACAAATTCTGTCCCCTACTGCTTTCTTTCTCTACCTGCTTTCGAAGTGATTGTAACTCTATTTCTGACACTTCTGCCTGCCTCTTCAAAGAAGCAATTTCATTCTTGAGGCTTTCATTGGCAGTATTTGAAGGCTCTCGTAATCTTTCTCTTGGAGGATTGTCTTCCAGGCTGTTAGTCCAGTCACCTAAACTTCCATCCGATGCCGAACCCATTGACCAGTTTGTGTTTGACCTCTTATGCACTTGGGCTTCTGTTGCAATGGCCTTAACAGTTCCTTTTGATGGAATCGAATTTTGTCTAAAGCTATGAGGATCCTCCCATGAAGCTAGGACAGGACTAATGCCATTAGATGCATCTTGTTCAGAATACTCAGATCTGGTCCTCGCCATGTGTTCATTCTATAAGATAATAATAAAAATAATGTAACTATAATTTCTGTAAATGGGTTATTTCTTAGGAAGTTAGCATAACTTGTCCTCTTCAGAAGTTTCTGTTTAAGAAAATTTCATTTTGGTTTAATAGAATTGTTAACCATATAAAGGTATCTTATAGGACCTTACTTCATCAACATTATAGCTTTCATGATCCGTACTGCCATAGCTCAGCTGGTGTTTCAAGCTTCTATCACTGCCAAGTTCCTCAGCTCCATTATCTTCCCCATTTCTGGAATCAAGGTGTAAAGGTTGAGAGCACATTGGAGAGAATTGAATTAAAAAGAAAAATACGAATGTTGCACGGTTTAAATAAAGGGGGTTTTATGGGTCATTTTCACCTTTCAGCAGCATATCCTTCCACGTTCTGAATAGTCACCTGTCTCAACAATTCTTAAGTGAGCAATTAAGAATTGAATGGCGTTTGTAATCTGATTATGTTGATGTATTTCTAATTTTATTAAAAATCTCAATTCTTAGGAGGTGCTAAAGAATAAGAGATGAATAGTGTGAAAGTACTTATTGAGACAAGAAGCAAGGAGAGAGGAAGATGAAGAGCACTAACGTGTAAAACTATGCCTGAATTGGCAAACTTTAGGGGTAGAGAAATAGTCATTGGCTCAATTTCTGCAACAAAATCAGCAAAATCAATTGAGGCTTCTCCGAGAAAGCCAGATTTTGAAGATCCCTGCAAGAGCCCACACAAAGATTAGACTTTCCAACCAACATCCTACTTGAGTAAAGGACGGTGAGTGTGAAACTACAACTACTTCTTACGGTTGAAACAATGAAATGGTAGATTTTCTCATGAATTTTTCCTGATTTTGCATCCCTAACAAGTTTAACGGGTTCAAAAATTGGATTCTCCCACGTGCAGGTCCCATCTTGCACAGCAGTTTTCTCTAGTTTCACCGTTGTCTTACCAACATCATCTGGCACCAAAGATACCATTATCGCATTCTTTTTCATCTTTGGCACCTGATAAAAAGGAGACATGGAACAAGGTAAAAAACACTGTTTGCAGAATCTGGAAATCGGTTTGTGCATACGATATTCCCCTCACTGCAGAAACTCTCAAAATCTTCCAACTAAAATAAATAAACCACACTGTTTAAATTTCAAATTTCTTCTGCAACATGTTACGATTATAACAGCTAAGCCAGACCCTGTTTCTAGATTTAGTTGTGACTAAACAATAAGGATTTGATTTTGTGTTTGCCTCACTCACCTGAGTTGCCTGAAAATCCAATTTGAACACAGCTTTGATCTTGTTCTTCTTGCTCCATGACTTGAACATCTTTTCAGGCTGATAAATATGGCCGTTGCAGACGCAGAAGAAGACTCCTATAAGCGGCACCTCATTGGTGACGAAATGCCGTGCATTGATTTGAAACTGTGGTATTTATTATGTGTGACAAACGCAGTTAATGACCAGAATGATGTGTCAGGATGTTCAGAAAGCCAAGAATCTTGTGAGTTGTGAAGTACCTCCTGATTTCCTGAGATACTGAACTTGCACTTGTAGAAAACTAACAAAAAAAAGTAACAGAAAATAAAATTGATATTAGAAGCTTCTTAGCATGTCTTCATGCACCACAGATAATGTAAAAAGAACACAGCTGAATCCCATTATGGTCTCCTTTTTGCTTTATTGCAAGGACAAAAGAGGGGGGGAAATTGAAATGACAACATTGACCAAACACATGAGTGTTAATCACGGTAAACTGTTTTTTGTTTTTTTTCAATTACTATTTGGCTCAGAATAAAATTCCAAGAAAATAACTAATGTTACTCGTTGTCAAACTCACATTAATGGTGAAATGGGGTTTGAGATAACTTGCACTTTGTTTAAAAAAGAGGGAAATGGAGTTAGGAAAAGAGGTTGAAATAAGCAGCTGGATTGTAATTGTTCCAATCCAACATTTAAATGGGAATGAGACTATGAGAGTGACATTTCATTTGACCAGATTTACCAAGAAATCTAATTTTCCAAAGGGGTAAGTAAAAGTGGAGAGCAGTGTCCATGTGCCTCTGTGCTGTCTTTGATAAGCAACAACCCACCAAGACATAAATGTAGCACCTTTCTGCTGTAAGGGCATGATGAAGAAAGTTTACTCAGAAAAATGAGTTGTAAATGCAGAGAGGTTTGGTCCCCACAACTATTAAACCCTCTTCAACATCTATTAAGAGGCATTATGCAAATAAACTAAAATAGAACTTAAAAAAAACTAATTTCATAAAACAATGCAAAGCAAACTAGGCATTTGTGTACACACATTCAGCACATGCCAGTGTCGGCGACCAGACAGATCCTTAACGTATTCAAATTATTTTTCCATGTGTGTTAAATAATAAGCAAGAAACACGTCAACGATAAGGCAGAAGAAGAACCCTTAAAAAAATCACACATTATTTGATGTATATCATTGAAAACAAAATTTAAACAAATCATTAAATTTAATTTAAATTCAGATTCCTCGCCCATGAGACTTGCATTATAAGATCTGAAACTAAGTATGGGTTCATTCTTTTTGAAAAATAAATCAGTATGTATAGAAAACAAAACATAAGCAAACGGCTAGTGTGGTCCACAAGGAAATGGTACCTTAGGAGATAGAATGAGAAACAACAGCACTGATCTCAATGCTCCATAGAAATTCAACATGTTGCAGCTGCAACAGTAAGGTTTATATGAATGGTTTGTTTATTTTCTATATATATAAAAACAGTGCTACCTGCAGGAGGCACCTCCAATAACAGTAGACAAAATAATCCTTAATAATAATAAAGAAAACAAATCATGCTAGAGTTTTGAGCATAATCCACCCTAATTTCACTGTGGAGGCTTAGATTGAAGTGCTTCTACCCTGTCACAACTATAGCTACTCACTGTAGCATATAAACAAACATGTTGATTCATGATTAAAACAAGGTGGGAATTCTTTCATGATACCAACCCAATTGTTTGAAACCATGTTGTCTTACATGAGTGGGTGTTCCATTACAGATATCACTGTCAAGTGTGGCTAGTACGTGTAACCAACCAACCCATCAAGGCATTGATTTGCCATAAATTTAGAACATGAGGCACTTTCTTTCTTACTTTTTCTTTCTCTCTTGCAAAAGAGAAATGGGAAAACCCTCCTTATTCTTCAACCTCAATTTCTTTTCTTAGGTTACCTGTCCAAAGCATCACTCTACAAAACTCACTTTCTTCCCACCACACTGAGAGCTACAACTTTTCTCATTTGTTCCAGCATCATCAAAATAACAAATAATTTAGCAGTAAAATAAAATAAAAGTTGAATTACCTTTTCAAAAGGGAGCACTCATCATGGATTAGCAAGCACGGCGAGGAAAAATGATTGGTTGCTTAGACAGTGATGGACATGGAGTCACCAGGACCAAAAGGCTTCAAACAAGGAATTAAAGATTAGTGCCCCACTTTCACTAAAATCAGAATCAAAAGTCTTTTGAGATTTGATGAAGTAATGAAATCAGTTCTACCTATTCAATGTGGGAATCTTCAGTTTTATTTTATAGGTAGAAAAATCTTCAGTTTAATGGTGGCATTTATGTTTGCCAGCTACAATACTATGTAAATTACATAGGTGTGTGTTGTTAGCAGTTTGATGAAGTTCTACTGGAGGAGCATATATAATATTCTTTTATTCAATAATATTCTTTTTCTTGGTCCATCTGAAAAAGAATTGAAGGAATGTATTGGATTAAAATTTTAAAGGTTTTTAAATAATACTAAATAATATTCAATAATTAGGACGCAATTCCTAAATTGGTTTTAGAACTTAAAAGATATGTGTTTTAAAGAGGAAAATTTGGAAAAAGAAAGTAAATAAATTTGGCTACTATAGCAACTATTCCAGTTATAATAAGAAATTAATTTTTCTAATCAGGAAAAAAATTAATTATTGATTTAAAAATTTAAAGGATTTTCTAAAAGAATTTAAAAAAAAAAAACATTAAGACTTTTGATATAAATCGTTCTTGTGATATTAAATTAGAATAGTTAAAAAAATATATAAAAACGTCTGATTCAAATATTATTCGTTGAAGCTTTTTTACAATTTATAGACAGCCTGTCTGGTTTTTTTTTTTATGTGAAAATCAATTTGTATTCATGGGAGTTCTTACATAACGCTATTTACTTATTTTTTGGATTATATTCTAATACACCACTTTTAAAACCTATTTGAATTTTTTGCGAAACTCACATTTTAATTAATAATTAGTTGGTTATGTTCCTATATTCTATTAAAAAAATTTATAAAACTTGTTTCTTAAATTTATTATAGAAAACCCTTTCAATAGAAATATCAAGAAATGATAATATTTACTAATAAAATATTAAATGACATTAATTATTTTAAAATATTAAATGATATTAAGTAATTTAAAATATTAAATGGTGATATTTACTTTAAGAATATTAAATGATATTAATTATTTTATAAATATTAAATTACATTAATTACAATTTATGAAAAAAAGTCTATTTTTATATTGGAAAGTCAACATTATTTGGTAAATAAGTCACGGACGATTGGATATATCTACTATCTTGTTCTAATATATATTCTTATATTAGTGGACAGGTTAAGTTTAACATAATAACATAAACGCTCTTATCTCTTTTTATAGGTAACATCTCTACACATAAATTTAAACTATGATAATTAAAATATAAAAAAATATTATTTATATTTTAAAATAAAAATATTTGCATCATAATATTGATTTTACAAAACTTATAAAAGATATTTATAATTTAAAAAAGAATAACTATACAAATGAAATGTATTCTTGTTAGTATTAAGTTATATGGAAATATATATCATAATTTTCTATTTAACATATTAAGTTATATGGAAATATATTCTTTTTTTATCAATTTAATAAATTTTTGAAATTAAATATATCCTTAATGCCTTTTAAGAGGAAAATGCTTGTTTTATCCTGTCTCTTTTTTTTTTTTTTCACTTTAGTCAACGTTG
>Ga0209700_104673_pt1 | contig 24293 bp, 6 predicted proteins | sample SiratroredBW_FD_187528 | JGI IMG/M metagenome (GOLD analysis project Ga0209700, IMG submission 187528) | Root nodule microbial communities of legume samples collected from California, USA - Siratro red BW (SPAdes) (version 2) | ecosystem: Host-associated > Plants > Roots > Nodule | place: USA...
TCTCTATTTTTAGATTTTTGATAATATATTTCTTGTCTTTTCTATTATAACCTTAGCTTTTATTTTTTTAAATGATTATTTATTGTGTAACACGGAAAGAGAAATTGATAAAATATGAAATTATATAACTATTTTATTAGAATAAGAATGTTTATTATATTTTTTATTCTTAAAAATTAGCCCTGAAAACATAAAAAAGAACGAAGAGGGTACATGCGTGAATATCACATGTTGAATAGGTCATTACAATAAATGCTTTATTAAATACATATTGACAAACTTCAATTATTAATTTAAGTCAGGTTAATTTAGTAAAACTATAATTAAATGAAGTAAAAACAGTAAATATTTGTGTATATTTGAGAAAAAAATAAGTGTGATTTTTTTTTTCTGAAAATGTAGGTGGAGGTGAACTTAGTGTAGAGAAAACTTACATATAGTACCATAAGTATTGTAGGTGTTGTTATGAAATTAAAATTGGAGCTTTAATTTAGTAATTTGTATTTTATAATGTTGTTGTAACTCTAAATTTATGATTAGAGACGAGCACCTGTGGAACTGTGTCCTATTAGTTTAAATATGCGTATTACAATATTTATTTTAATGTAAAAATAAAAATAACAAAATATATTTTCAAAATATTTTATTAAGATACAAATATTATTGAATTTATTGATATCTCCAAAATAACCTTAAACAACACTTAAAAGACAAAATACTTAACTATTTACAAGAATGTTATTAAAAATATTTTTTTTGTATTAATAAATATAATACATAAATATTAAAAGATTTATAGAGAGAATATACATTTATTTGTCATAAAAACTACCTACTTTATTTTTTTTATTAGGAAACATAAATACTTAGTACTTATTTTATACAAGTTAAAGTTATTCTAAATAAATTAGATTTTTTTTCTCTATAAATTGACCTTTAGTTTGCATAACATACCATAACAAGAATTTAACAAATATCAAGATACAAAATTTGGGATAATATTAGAAACTCCAAAAAGAGTTATAATAATGAATGATATGAAAATAATTTGAGTTGTGATTTTAGCTATTATTGTGTTAGGTGTTGCACAAATTGATTGCAAAGGATATTTTCAAAAAGTTAAGTCAAACATTGATTTCTTATAATAATATAACATGCAAACATTAATTTATTATAATGATATTTAGCAAAATGTTGTTTAGTAAAATAATATCATTATATAATGATAATAAATAAACTTTAATATATAAGTAATTTTTTCTCATTATTTTGTTATTATTTTTATATAATTATAATAATTTATTGAGTATTTAAATATAAATTTAAGTGTTATATTAAATAAAAATAAAGTCAATATTTTAAGATTTTAGAATGAAAATAAAGTCAAATATTTTAAGATTTTAGAATGAAAATGAAGTCAACCATCTTATATGGATTTGACTGGATTCCGCTGACTGACTTGTATCTTTTGAAATCTTCTTATTTATGATATTTTTATTAAATATTTTAAAAACTTTATTTTGTGTCTATAAATTGATGTATGTTTTTATTATACTTGGTGGAGGCTTAGAAAAGAATTCATACAAAATTAAAGATGAAAATTAAGGGAGTTTCAATTCTGATGATGATTGTGTTTAGTTTGATTGGAGGTGATTACAATGTTTCATTTGCCCAAGTTGAGTCTGAACAAGCAGACCTGAGTTGCGAACAGAAATGTGACTTAGAATGTGGACCTTTAGCATTATTTCTTACTTTCTATTTGTTATGTGTTCAAGGTTGCACTAAAAAATGTAATACAGAAGGGTTCAGTGGTGTTGCTGTGCCAGATTGCAATTCTAGTTGTGGCCTGATCAAGTATACTGGTATTTATTTCTTTACAAAATCATTTTCTTTACATTTTTAGTTATTATGTGAAATTAGGTCAAATTATGATTTTAAATGTTCTTTGTATTGAACTTTATTTGACAGATAATGGTGATCGTATGGTGAATTCATGTCTGCAAGAATGTAAGAAGAAGAAACAATGAAGTAAAGGTTGCTGCAATAACATATGGTTGCTGTAATGGAAAAAATTTAATCAATAAATAACTGTTTGGAAACTCCTTTCTTTTTATTTCGTTCATTGTATTGTTTTTTTTTTTTTATATGGTTGCAACTCAGGAAACCACATAAACAACAAAAATGAAAAATAAATAATCACTAATATTATTATGAATTCAAATATAAGTAAATTTTAAGTATTTTCATTCTATTATTATGAATTCAAATATAAGTAAACTTTAAGTATTTTCATTCTATTCAAGTTACTAACTCAAAAATCTAATTTTTCATTGACTTTATGTATCATCCTCCATAAATATAATTGAAGGTATAGTTAAGTATATATACTTATTTATTGTATAAAACAGTAATATTACTATTTATTCTATTATTTTTAATAAGTGTTAAAGTAGTCCATTTTAAGAAGTGTATTATTTTTTTTTATAAAATTATGAATATCACAAAATCATATTTTTCTAAAATGTTATTTATTCAATATATAAATTATTGACGCGGTTCTCACCTGTGTGTTTCATAAATTTAATAAATATTTAACTGTTTTTTATGCTTTTTTCATATAATAATTTTAGTAAATATTTTAATAGCTGATAAAATAGTGATTAATATTGTTTTGAACTACATCAAAATAGAAATGGAAGACACTTGAAAAGAAACCAAAATAATAATATTTTAAATATTATATTTATTAGATGCATTTAGTGTACTATTTATTATATGCATTTGGTTTGGTGACGGTGACGTATTCAACATATTATATTTCCGGAAGTACCCTTTTGGATTTTTATATGTTTTAAGGATATATTGTAAGAATTAACAAATATAATAAATAATTTTATTTTAATAAAATAGTTGTATAATTTCATACTTTATCAATTTCTTTCTCCATATATCACAATAAACAGATACAAATTATTTTTAAAACTTCTCTCTCCTTATATATTATATCATATAATATTATACTATATCATATCATATTATATTATAATATATCATACTATAGCATATTATAGTATACCATATCATATTATATTATAATATATCATACTATAGCATATTATATTATACCATATCATATTATATTATATTATATTATATTATATTATAAGTTATATTATGACATATCATATTATTAGTCAGTGTATTGTAATGTTTATTTGCTAACATTCCTATCTCAGTCAAAATGTCAAAGAGAATATTTTCTTTGAAATTTCTTTTTTTTATCTTTGATATTGAAAGTGTGGTTCAATATTTCTTTAATCCTTTTAATTTATAAACAATCTCCTGGAAGAATAATGTCATTCACATATATAAGAATAAGAATAGTAGTAAAATTATTTACAGTTTTTTTAATAAATAGTAAGTAATCAGATTTTAATTGAATAAACCTATTATTAATAAGAAAGGAAGAAAGTTTGGAAAATCGTTGCCTACTTGCTTGTTTTAGACCATATAGTGATTTTGTAAGTCTACACACTTTATTTATTCCATCTATATTGATTTTGTCTAGTTAGGAATCATTGTCCAGCTATTCCTCATTGTGTGTAGTTATCTTCCTACTATTTGAAGTTCTTGTTAATCTCAGTTTCTATGTTGTTGTTGTCAATGTTGTGATCTAGAAGCTCCTTAAGAAAGTCAAAATCTCTTTGTACAAAGTTTTCATTTTATTCTTGATTATCAAAAGCATAGTTATGAGCCATTTTGTATGGAAATATTTTTTTAGAAAAGATGACATTTCTGTTGATAAATATTTCTATATTGTTAGTATCAAGAACTTTAATCCCATTTTTGTAACAAAGAAAAATACATTTTCTAGCCTTAGGTTCAAGTTTAGTTCTGTTGCTGTCAAGTGTAGAAGCAAAACATACAGAACCGAAAGTTTTCAAATTTAGATATGTGGGAGATGATTTATATATTAACTTATAGGAAGCTTTATAATTAATAACAATAGAGTGTAGTCTATTTATAAGGTAAACAAGATGACCAATAGCATAAGACCAATAGGCCTTGGGCAAACCAGATCGAATCATTAGACTACAGGTATATGTTGATGTTTTCTCTCAACAACAAAATTTTGTTGAGGGGTTTCCACATAGGTCCTTTTATGTAGAATTCCAAATTTGTCATAAACATTGCTAAAGTTGATCTCCTTTCCATTATCAGACCTGATGATTTTAATATTTCGGCCAAACTGATTTTTAGCAAAATTACAAAATTATGCAGTAAAGGCTCAGTTTCAGATTTAGCTTTCATAAGGTATATCCGTGTAGGTCTAATGTTCACAATAGTTAGAAAATATCTATGACTGTGAATAGAAGGAATATTAATGGGACCCATATATAATGAATTAGATCAAAAACATTCAAAAAAACAGTGACACTTTTGGGAAAAGAAAGTTTATGCTGTTTAGAAAGATGAAATATGTCACAAACAGAATTTAAGTTAGATTGTACATAAGGATGCAAATATGTATGTTCAAGAATTTTATTTCATAGGTTCCCTAGTCGACAGTGCCAAATATGAACATTAGTTTCTTTATAATTAAACACAATATTTACAGAATAGTCATTCTCTTTATGGTTAGAAAACTCATTTATGTATTATAGGTCGTGAATGAGGTCAGTTTGTCCTATAATCCTGGATGAACCACTGTCCTTAATCTGGCAATTCTTAGAGCAAAAGGTTAGTTTACAATCTAAGTCTTCAATAAGTCTGTGAATAGAAATGATGTTAAATGAAAACTTTAGAAAATATAAGACAAGAAAAATCATTAATTCTTTTGAAAATTGAACAATTCCAGCATGAAAGGCTTTAACAGAAGAATCATAAGGAATCTTAATATTTACAGGGGTTTAATATTGTAAAATGTAATAAAGTGATATTTATTATAAGTAACATGATTAGTGGCCCAGTGTTAAGAATCCATGCATTCTTACATTTTGACAATGTTTCTAGTGCAAGACACTCATTGTTATATCTATGTATTTGATTAACATTGTGATTTGAGGAGTTGTCTAAGAGTTGAAGTAGTTTTTGTAATTGCTCTTCAGTAGTTTTTGTACTTGCTCTTCAGTAAAATGATTCTTCTCTGCATCCTTTTCTTTATTTCTACAATTTTGATAAGAGCTATTCTTCGTGCAAAATTTGTCATCACCTTTAGAAAACTGATCTAGCCTTTGTTTGTACCATGGACCATGTTTAACACTTGTCTACTTAAAAAAATACAAGAATAAATAATAATTTATTATAATAATATTTAACAAAAGGTTCTTTGGTAAAATAATATCATTACATAATGGTAATAAATAAAATTTAGCACACAAGTAATTTCTTCTTATTATTTTATTATTTTTTCTTATGTTGTTATAATAATTTATTAAATATTTAAGTATGAATCTAAGTGTTATATTAAATAACATATAAAAAAATATTTATAATTTATTATTTTCTTAATATTTTGGATTGAAAATAAAGTCAATCTTTTATATAAGTTTGACTTGATTCCATTAACTCATATATCATTATAATTGAAATTTTTTTAATTATGTTATTTTTATTAAATATTTTAACAACTTTGTTTATAAATTGATGTTTTTCTTGAAACCTTGTATTAAGTGGAGGCTTGGAAAAGAATTCATACAAAATTTAAGATGAAAATTAGGGAAGTTTCAATTCTGATGATGATTGTGTTGAGTTTGATAGGAGGGGAAGCACTCAGTTGTCATTCCAAATGTAAATTAGAGTGTTTACCTTTAATAGCATTTACTCCTTTCTATTTGATATGTATTAATGGTTGCATTAAGAAATGCAAGAATGGAGGAAGGTCTACTGTTGCTGTGCCAGATTGCAATTCTAGTTGTGGCTTAATCAACTATACAGGTATTTATTTATTTACAAAATCATTTTCTCTACTATATTTCGTAGTTATTATGTGAAATTAGGTCAAATTATGATTTTAGATATTTTTATAATAAACTTTATTTGACAGATACTCGTGATATGGCTTCTGTGGTGAATTCTTGTGTGCAAGAATGTGAGAAGAAGAAGAACATATTACAATGAAGAAAGGGTTGCTGCAAGAACATGCTTGCTGTAATGGAATAATTTTAATTAATAAATAGCTGTTTGAAATTCCCTTCTTATTATTACAATAAAGAAAGGGTTGCTGCAAGAACATGCTTGCTGTAATGGAATAATTTCAATTCCCTTCTTATTTTGTTCATTGTATTATTTTTTATATTGTTGCAGCTCAAGAAACCACGTAAACAAAAAAAAATAAAAAATAATCACTAGTATTAATATGAATAAAAATATAAATAAATTTCAAGTATTTCAATCTCAAAAATATAATTTTTCACTTTATGTATCATCCTCGATATAATTGTAGGTAGTTGATATAATTGAAGGTAGTTAAGTAAATATGCTTATTTAATATATAAAACAATATTATTTTTATTCTATTATTTTTAATAAGTGTAAAGTAGTCAATTTTAAGAAATGTATTATTCTTTTTATAAAATTGTGAATATCACAAAATCATATTTTTCTAAAATGATATTTATTTAATATATAAATTATTGACGTGGTTTTCACCTGTGTGTTTAATTAATTTAATACATATTTTAACTGTTTATTTAATATATACATATATAGAATTCAATACATATAAATGCAGACTAAATACACTGCATATTAAATCATTTATTACATTTATTAAATACACGTGTAGATATCATAATGATATTAGTAAATATATATGATAAATACTTATATGTTCTCTTTTTAGCTGTAGGTTTTTTAATCAAAATTTGTTTTTTTATCTGCCTTTTTATAAATTTTAAGATAAAATGATTTTATCTTTAATTTAATTAATATTGCAAGAGAAAAAATAGTTATAGTAACAAAGAGATAAAATATAATATCATAGAAATCTACATTGAAAAAAAAAAGAAAACATAATACGAAACTCACCTAAAATTATACTAAAAATAGAAAAAAATACATTTTTTATTGGTCTGGACAAAAAAACCTTGGACAACTATTTTAAAAGAAAAAAGAAGTACAATATTTAAATGCGTGCATTAAATTCACTTTGTATTTGTCACTCGTCCATTTATTTTTATTTATCTAAATATATTTTTTTTTGCAAAAATTAAGAAATTAGCGATTCTAATAAAATAATTATGCAGTGTAAATTATTTAAAAATTTAAAACATATGAGAGTGTAATTGATAAAAGAGTAGCTGATGTGGTATTAAACTTTTGCAATTGACGAATAAATAAATAAAAAATTGACACTTAAAAAGAATTGAGGGATAAAGGTACTCCTTTCATCCTTTTTATCTGTCTTAATTTTTGGAAAAATGTTTTTTTATCTCTATTTTTAGATTTTTGATAATATATTTCTTGTCTTTTCTATTATAACCTTAGCTTTTATTTTTTTAAATGATTATTTATTGTGTAACACGGAGAGAGAAATTGATAAAATATGAAATATATAACTATTTTATTAGAATAAGAATGTTTATTATATTTTTTTATTCTTAAAAATTAACCCTGAAAACATAAAAAAGAACGAAATGGGTACATGCCTGAATATCACATGTTGAATAGGTCAATACAATAAATGCTTTATTAAATACATATTGACAAACTTCAATTATTAATTTAAGTCAGGTTAATCTAGTAAAACTATAATTAAATGAAGTAAAAACAGTAAATATTTGTGTATATTTGAGAAAAAAATAAGTGTGATTTTTTTTTTCTGAAAATATAGGTGGAGGTGAACCCAGTGTAAAGAAAACTTAGGCAAATTTTTTAAACTAGTGTAATTTTTTTTTTAAATTTTTAAAATGATGTATTTTTTATTTTATTTTCTGATATGGGTAAATTACGCAGAGATTGCACAATATCCTTATGAATAAATCGTTCTATTATTGCACGATTTAATTTAACATATATAAAATCGTGAGAAGATAACACACTTTAGTTAAAGGAATGAAATTGTGGAATAAATGTACGATCTTAATTAAGTAATTAATTGATTAATTGAAATAGTTAGGCTACTGAAGAGTTAAGAGTTTAGGTAATTAATTCTTCCACCTTCTCTCCTATTTTTCCTTATTGTATTGGGTTGTGCATATAAAATTAAATTATAATTAATGCATATTGATGAAAATGAAAATGTAGTCATTGAAATTAATTAATTGTCATTTTAAGTAATTAAAATAAATATAAAATTAATTTGAATGGAAAAATATAAAGAAAAGTTACTTGTTTTAATTTGAACGGTTTAAATATAGAAAAATTTTAAATTATTTGAATTGATTAGTTTTTAAAATTTATTTACATTTTTTTTTCCTTCTTAAGAGTACTTACTTGAACTCTTTTTTTTCTTTTATAAAAATTCTGAAACTTATTTATATTTTTATAAAAAATTACAACAATGATTATTTTTATAAAAGAAAAAAAATACTGGAAGTAGTTTTAAGAAAAAAAAAAATTTAAATAGATTTGGGAATGTTTATAAAAGAAAAGAAAATAGCATTAGTAGTTTGAGAATTTTTATAAAATTACAACAATGGTTATTTTTATAAAAGAAAAAAAAAAGAGCATAAGTAGTTTTAAAATAGAAAAAAATATAAATAAGTTTTAGAATTTTTATAAAAGAAAAAAAAGAGTCCAAATAAGTACTTTTAAGAAAGAAAAAAATATAAAAAAATTTAAAAAACTAATCAATTTAAATAATTTAAATTTTCTCTATATATAAACCATTCAAATTAAAACGGATAACTTTTCTTCATATTCTTCCATTCAAATTAATTTCACATTTATTTTAATTACTTAAATGACAATTAATTAATTTCAATGACTAAATTTTCATTTTCATCAAAATTTTCAAAAGGGTTTTATCAATATGAATTAATTCTAATTTAATTTTATATATACTACCCAATATAACAACTAAAAATAGGAGAGGAAAGGTGTAAGAATTAATTATCCTAAACTCTTGCAGTAGCCTAAGGATTTCAATTAATTACTTAATTAAAATCTTATCTTTATTCTACAATTTCATTCATTTACTTTAACTAAACTGTATTATCTTCTCAGAATTTCATATATCTTAAATTAAATCGTGCAATAATAGAACGATTTATTCACAGTGATATTGTCCAATTTTTACAATTTACCCATATCAGGAAATAAAATAAAAAATACACCATTTTGAGAATTTAAAAAAAAAAATTACACTAGTTTGAGAAATTTGCTGAAAACTTACATATAGTACCATAAGTATTGTACGTGTTGTTATGAAATTAAAATTGGAGCTTTAATTTAGTAATTTGTATTTTATAATGTTGTATGATTACAAAGGTAAAACTCTCAATGTATGATTAGACACAACACCACTGCAACTGTATATTCTCCTATTAGTTTAAATGTGCGTATTACAATATTTATTTTAATGTAAAAATAAAAATAACAAAATATATTTTCAAAATATTTTATTAAAATAAAAATTGTATTAAATTTATTGGTTTCTCCAAAATAATCTTAAACAACGCTTAAAAGATACTTAACTTTTTACAAGAATGATGTTATTAAATATAAATTTTTGTATCAATAAATATAATACATAAATATTAAATGAGATTTATAAAGAGAATATACATTATTTAACATAAAAACTACACTACTTTTATTTTTTTTATTAGGAACATAAATACTTTGTGCTTATTTTATGTAAGTTAAAGTTATTCTACCTAAACTAGATTTTTTTTTCTATAAATTGACCAATAGTTTGCATAACATACCACAATAAGAATTTAACAAATATCAACACAAAAAAAATTGAAATATTTTTTAAAAATTTCAAAGAGAATTATCATAATAAATAAGATGAAAATAATAAGAGTTGCCATTTTAGCTATATAGTGTTAAGTACAAGTTGACTACGACCTTTTGAAGAAGTTAAGTCCAACATTGACTTGTATGTAAAGTTAAATGTACATTCAAATGTCAAACTTATAAACTACAACCATCACTTTATTCAAAATGTCTCGTTGATTGTCGTAAAAAGTGTGATAAAATACTGTTAGTAGTTGTATTACTAATTACAGTTTGATCAAGAATTCATATGTGAATTTTTATTTAGAAAAGTACAAGAAAAAAATAATAATTTGTTATAATAATATTTAGCAAAAGGTTGTTTGGTAAAACAATATCATTATATAATGGTAATAAATAAACTTTAACATAGGAGTAATTTCTTTTTATTATTTCATTATTTTTTTCTTATATTATTTTTATATAATTGTAATAATTTGTTAGTAATTCAAATGTGAATATAAGTCTCTTATTAAATAAAAATAAAAATATTAAATAATACATAAGAAAAAAAAACTCATTTTACGATTTTGGATTAAAAATAAAATCAATCTCTTACGTGGGTCTCACTATATCTTATTGTTACGTGTATTTGAAATCTTTTCCATATTTTTGTCTATTTTCTCAACATAATTATATTAGTTTTGTTAAATATTTTAACAACTTTATTTTGTGTCTATAAATTGATATATGTTTTTCTTGAAACTTATACTTGGTGGAGGCTTAGAAAAGAATTGATACAAAATTTAAGATGAAAATTAGGGGAGCTTCAATTCTGATGATGATTGTGTTGGGTTTGATAGGAGGTGATTACAATCTTTCATTTGCCCAAGTTGAGTGAAAAAAAGCAAAACTCTATTGCCAACGTAAATGTGAATTGGAATGTGCACCTTTAGTAGTACTTCCTACTTTGTATTTGTTATGTGTTAAAGGTTGCACTACAAAATGTAATAAAGGAGGGTTCAGTGGTGTTGCTGTGCCAGATTGCAATTCTAGTTGTGGCTTCATCAACTATACTGGTATTTATTTCTTTACAAAATCTTTTTCTTTACATTTTTAGTTATTATGTGAAATTAGGTCAAATTATGATTTTAAATGTTCTTTGTAATGAACTTTATTTGACAGATAATGGTAATCGTATGGCTTCTGTGGTGAATTCTTGTTTGCAAGAATGTGAGAAGAAGAAATAATATGTTACAATGAAGAAAAGGGTTGCTGCAAGAACATGCTTGCTGTAATGGAAAAATTTTAATTAATAAATAACTGTTTGGAAACTCCCTTCTTATTATTTAGTTCATTATATTTTTTTTTATATTATTGCAACTCAGGAAACTACATAAACAACAAAAATAAAAATAAATAAATAATCACTAATACTAGTATGAATTCAAATATAAATAAATTTTAAGTATTTTAATTCTATTTAATGTTACTAACTCAAAAATATAGTTTTTAATTAACTTTATGTATCATCTATAAATATAATTGAAGGTTATAGTTAAGTAAATATGCTTATTTATTGTATAAAACAATATTACTATTTATTCTATTACTTTGAATAAGTGTAAAAGTAGTCAATCTTAAGAAGTGTATTGTTTTTTTTTTTTTTTATAAAATTGTGAATATCACAAAATCATATTTTTCTAGAATGTTATTTATTTAATATATAAATTATTGATGTGATTTTCACCTGTGTGTTTAATTAATTTAATAAATATTTTAACTGTTTATTTTTATACTTTGTTCATATGATCAACTTAATAAATATTTTAATAGCTGATAAAATAATGATTAATATTATTTTAAACTTTAAAATATCAATTGAACAGAAATACATAAAATTCGAAACGGGAAGATACTTGGAAAGAAACGAAAAATAATAATAATATTTAAAATATTATAGTTATTAGATGCATTTAATGAACTATTTAGTATATTTATTTAATGAGTATTCAATATATTATATTTACTCAAGTACCTTTTGGACTTTTTATATGTTTCAAGGATATTTTTTAAGAATCAACAAATATAATAAATATTTTTATTCTAATAAAATAGCTGTATAATTTCATATTTTATCAATTTCTTTCTCCATGTAACATAATAAATACATGCAAATTATTTTTAAAATCTCTTTCTCTCTATATATTATATTATAACATATTGTATTATATTATATTAGATTATAACATATTATATTATATTATTATATATCATATTATATTATATTATATTATATTAAATACATAAAATTAGAAGACACTTGAAAAGAAACAACAAATAATAATATTTTGAATAATATATTTATTAGATACATTTAATGAATTATTTATTATATACATTGACATATTCAATATATTATATTTACACAAGTACCTTTTGAATTTTTTATATGTTTCAAAGATATTTTTTAAGAATCAATAAATATAATAAACATTTAAAATAATTATATAATTTCATATTTTATCAATTTCGTACTCCAAATAACATAAGAAATACATACAAACTATTTTTAAAATCTCTCCCCGACCATATCATAACATATTATATTATATTATATTATAACACAACATATTATATTATATTGTAACATAATATATTATATTATACCATAACATATTATATTACTTTATATCATATTATATTATATCATGTTATATTATATAATGGGTCAATACCAATAGTTAAAAAATATGAAATTTGTAAACATCATAAATTTTGGTCCTCTAATCAACATCAAGTACATATAATAGAATATACAGTTATATAGAGAAAAAAAAATTCATTAATTACTTATTGATTATATATATATATATATATATATATATATATATTATATATATATATATATATATATATATATATATATATATATATATATATATATATATATATATATATATATATATATATATATATATATATATATATATATATATATTAAAAATAAACAAACTAACCAAATTCGAAGGACATTAAATATTAAGAGTAAATTCTGGACTTAGCTAAATGTTAACATATTAATTACTATGTAAATTATTTTTAGGAAAATTTTGATTTGACAACCAAGCTGGCATACAACCAGATGACAATTGCTGACGTGGTTTAATTGTACACGTGGATAAGGATAAAACGAGATTTTTCTTTTCTAAATTAGGGTATTTTGTTATGAAAGGGCATAATTAGATTTTAAGTATCTAAATTTAAGATTTGAAACGTGATAGGAGTCTAGTGCACCCATTTGAATAACGGAAATTTCATGTGAGAGTGGTTGTAGTGGCGAGTGACGGTAGTGAGAGAATCGACGGTGGCGAGCGACAGTGGTCGAGAATTGACGGCGGTGACAACAGCGGATACAACTGCAGCGGCGGCGACAACAGTGGTGAGATTCAAGAGATCTGAGATTCAAACTCACTGCTTCTCAACCCTTTGATGGAATATGCTGGGCAGCATTTTAGACCCAAACATGTAAACCCTAAAAATGACTCTCAGTGCCACGCTGGAATGCTTTTTACATGTCATTTATCTTGACCACATCAGTGACACATAAGATTGTAAAGTGTGTGTGTGCCACCTGTGATTGTCAAAGTATAACTACTCTTATTTTTAACTTTCCTTTTTTAATTTTAAATAAAAATTAATATAATAAAATAATAATGAATAAACACTTATTTCGATATGCAGTTGATTTGTACATACTTTAATGCTACTCAGCATATTTAGAAATTCGTAAAATATTACTATAAAAGACACATAAGATTAGATCATCAAATACAAACATGCATTTATAATAATAATTATTATTAAAACTTTATTAGATTTTAGATTATAAAGGAATTTGAGACTTTGTAATGATTCAACATTCATAGATTCTATTAATTTGTGTCACTAGTTGCAGCTTGATCAGATGTGATTTCTTGCTTAGTCGAGTGCAAGAATAAATAACACTTTATTACAATAATGTTTAGCAAAATGTTGTTTGGTAAAACATTATCATTACATAATGATAATAAATAAATTTTAACATATGAATAACTTTTTTCTATTATTTTATTATTTCTTTATATTCTTTTTATATAGTAGAATAATTTATTAAATATTTAAGTGCATGTCTAAATTTCATATTGATTAAAAATAAAAATATTAATAATATATAAAAAAAATTCATAAATTTATTATCTTAAAGTTTCTGATTTGAATATGTATGATTTTGACTCATGTCTTATTAAATATGTCTTATTGAATAGATAAGGATACTGGAGTCTTTGTATTTATAAATTAATGTGTGTTTTTCTTCAAACGTTATAGTTGGTGGAGTTCATACAAAAATTAAGATGAAAACTAGGAGAGTTTCAATTATGATGATGATTATAATGGTTTTATAGCAGGTGATTTCAATTTTTCAATTGTGAAAGTTGAGTCAACAACTGTGTTCATTAAATTCAGTTGCGAAGATATATATGAATTAGCATGTTCACCTTTAAGAAGAACTATTTTCTATTGCATTAAAGGTTGCATTAAGAAGCAATGTCATAAAGGGTTCCCTGTTGCTGTGCCAGATTGCAATTCTAGCTGTGGCTTAATCAACTCCATTGATATCAATACTGGTATTTATTTTTTTACAAAATCATTTTCTTTATGATTTTATAGTTATTATGTGAAATTAGGTCAAATTATGATTTTAAATGTTCTTTGTAATGAACTTTATTTGACAGATCCTGGTGATCCTATGACTTTTGTGGTGAATTCTAGTCTGCAAGAATGTGAGAAGAAGAAATAACATATTACAATGAAGAAAGGGTTGCTGTAATGAAAAATTTCTAATCAATAAATAACTGATTGGAAAATCCTTTCTTATTATTTCGTTCATTGTATTATTTTTTATATTGTTGCAAATAAGAAACCACGTAAACAACAAAACAATAAATAAATAATCACTAGTATTATTATGAATTCAAATATAAGTAAATTTTAAGTATTTCAATTCTACTTAACGTTACTATCTCAAAAATATAGTTTTCCATTAACTTTATGTATCATTGGGGATAAATATAATCGAAGGTTGTTAGTAAATATACACTACAAGAAAAAAGCTATCTAGAGATTAATATTTAGCTACCAAATGAAATAGTTGTTAATTGTAACCAAAATAGTCACCAAATTAAATTTTAGTTACTAAATAACTACAAAATAGGTGTAATGATTGAATTTAGTGATGAATTAAGTCAAATAATTGGTATCTAACTTTAGATACCAAAGTTTTAGTGACCTATGTCATTAGATTCTAAATTGGTATCTAATTAAGTTAGAGACTAATTTAGAATCTAATAATATAGGTCACTAAAACTTTGATAGCTAATGTTAGATACCAATTATTTGACTTAATAGGTCACTAAATTCAATATTTTCTTTTATTTTGTAGTTATTTGACAACCAAAATCTAATTTAGTGACTATTTTGGTCACAATTAGTAAATATTTCATTTGGTAGCTAAAAATTGGTCTTTAAATAACCTTTTTCTTGTAATGATACTTATTTATGGTATAAAACAGTAATATTATTATTTATTCTACTATTTTTTAAATAAGTGTAAAAGTAGTAAATTTAAAGAAGTGTATAGTTTTTTTTTTTATAAAATTATGAATATCACAAAATCATATTTTTCTAAAATGTTATTTATTCCATATATAAATTATTGACGTGGTTTTCACCTATGTGTTTAATTAATTTAATAAATATTTTAACTGATTCTTTTGATACTTTGTTCATATAATAATTTTAATAGATGATAAAATAGTGATTAAAAAAATAAAAAAAACATAATACGAAACTCACCTAAAATTATATTAAAAATAGAAAAAATAATTTTTTATTGGTCTGGACAAAAAAACCTTGGACAACTATTTCAAAAGAAAAAAGAAGTACAATATTTAAATGCATGCATTAAATTCACTTTGTATTTGTCACTCGTCCATTTATTTTTATTTATCTATAATTAAGAAATTAGCGATTCTAATAAAATAATTATGCAGTGTAAATTATTTAAAAATTTAAAACATATGAGAGTGTAATTGATAAAAGAGTAGCTGATGTGGTATTAAACTTTTGCAATTGACGACTAAATAAATAAAAAAATTGACACTTAAAAAGAATTGAGGGATAAAGGTACTTCTTTCATCCTTTTTATCTGTCTTAATTTTTGGAAAAATGTTTTTTTATCTCTATTTTTAGATTTTTGATAATATATTTCTTGTCTTTTCTATTATAACCTTAGCTTTTATTTTTTTAAATGATTATTTATTGTGTAACACGGAGAGAGAAATTGATAAAATATGAAATATATAACTATTTTATTAGAATAAGAATGTTTATTATATTTTTTTATTCTTAAAAATTAACCCTGAAAACATAAAAAAGAACGAAATGGGTACATGCCTGAATATCACATGTTGAATAGGTCAATACAATAAATGCTTTATTAAATACATATTGACAAACTTCAATTATTAATTTAAGTCAGGTTAATCTAGTAAAACTATAATTAAATGAAGTAAAAACAGTAAATATTTGTGTATATTTGAGAAAAAAATAAGTGTGATTTTTTTTTTCTGAAAATATAGGTGGAGGTGAACCCAGTGTAAAGAAAACTTAGGCAAATTTTTTAAACTAGTGTAATTTTTTTTTTAAATTTTTAAAATGATGTATTTTTTATTTTATTTTCTGATATGGGTAAATTACGCAGAGATTGCACAATATCCTTATGAATAAATCGTTCTATTATTGCACGATTTAATTTAACATATATAAAATCGTGAGAAGATAACACACTTTAGTTAAAGGAATGAAATTGTGGAATAAATGTACGATCTTAATTAAGTAATTAATTGATTAATTGAAATAGTTAGGCTACTGAAGAGTTAAGAGTTTAGGTAATTAATTCTTCCACCTTCTCTCCTATTTTTCCTTATTGTATTGGGTTGTGCATATAAAATTAAATTATAATTAATGCATATTGATGAAAATGAAAATGTAGTCATTGAAATTAATTAATTGTCATTTTAAGTAATTAAAATAAATATAAAATTAATTTGAATGGAAAAATATAAAGAAAAGTTACTTGTTTTAATTTGAACGGTTTAAATATAGAAAAATTTTAAATTATTTGAATTGATTAGTTTTTAAAATTTATTTACATTTTTTTTTCCTTCTTAAGAGTACTTACTTGAACTCTTTTTTTTCTTTTATAAAAATTCTGAAACTTATTTATATTTTTATAAAAAATTACAACAATGATTATTTTTATAAAAGAAAAAAAATACTGGAAGTAGTTTTAAGAAAAAAAAAAATTTAAATAGATTTGGGAATGTTTATAAAAGAAAAGAAAATAGCATTAGTAGTTTGAGAATTTTTATAAAATTACAACAATGGTTATTTTTATAAAAGAAAAAAAAAAGAGCATAAGTAGTTTTAAAATAGAAAAAAATATAAATAAGTTTTAGAATTTTTATAAAAGAAAAAAAAGAGTCCAAATAAGTACTTTTAAGAAAGAAAAAAATATAAAAAAATTTAAAAAACTAATCAATTTAAATAATTTAAATTTTCTCTATATATAAACCATTCAAATTAAAACGGATAACTTTTCTTCATATTCTTCCATTCAAATTAATTTCACATTTATTTTAATTACTTAAATGACAATTAATTAATTTCAATGACTAAATTTTCATTTTCATCAAAATTTTCAAAAGGGTTTTATCAATATGAATTAATTCTAATTTAATTTTATATATACTACCCAATATAACAACTAAAAATAGGAGAGGAAAGGTGTAAGAATTAATTATCCTAAACTCTTGCAGTAGCCTAAGGATTTCAATTAATTACTTAATTAAAATCTTATCTTTATTCTACAATTTCATTCATTTACTTTAACTAAACTGTATTATCTTCTCAGAATTTCATATATCTTAAATTAAATCGTGCAATAATAGAACGATTTATTCACAGTGATATTGTCCAATTTTTACAATTTACCCATATCAGGAAATAAAATAAAAAATACACCATTTTGAGAATTTAAAAAAAAAAATTACACTAGTTTGAGAAATTTGCTGAAAACTTACATATAGTACCATAAGTATTGTACGTGTTGTTATGAAATTAAAATTGGAGCTTTAATTTAGTAATTTGTATTTTATAATGTTGTATGATTACAAAGGTAAAACTCTCAATGTATGATTAGACACAACACCACTGCAACTGTATATTCTCCTATTAGTTTAAATGTGCGTATTACAATATTTATTTTAATGTAAAAATAAAAATAACAAAATATATTTTCAAAATATTTTATTAAAATAAAAATTGTATTAAATTTATTGGTTTCTCCAAAATAATCTTAAACAACGCTTAAAAGATACTTAACTTTTTACAAGAATGATGTTATTAAATATAAATTTTTGTATCAATAAATATAATACATAAATATTAAATGAGATTTATAAAGAGAATATACATTATTTAACATAAAAACTACACTACTTTTATTTTTTTTATTAGGAACATAAATACTTTGTGCTTATTTTATGTAAGTTAAAGTTATTCTACCTAAACTAGATTTTTTTTTCTATAAATTGACCAATAGTTTGCATAACATACCACAATAAGAATTTAACAAATATCAACACAAAAAAAATTGAAATATTTTTTAAAAATTTCAAAGAGAATTATCATAATAAATAAGATGAAAATAATAAGAGTTGCCATTTTAGCTATATAGTGTTAAGTACAAGTTGACTACGACCTTTTGAAGAAGTTAAGTCCAACATTGACTTGTATGTAAAGTTAAATGTACATTCAAATGTCAAACTTATAAACTACAACCATCACTTTATTCAAAATGTCTCGTTGATTGTCGTAAAAAGTGTGATAAAATACTGTTAGTAGTTGTATTACTAATTACAGTTTGATCAAGAATTCATATGTGAATTTTTATTTAGAAAAGTACAAGAAAAAAATAATAATTTGTTATAATAATATTTAGCAAAAGGTTGTTTGGTAAAACAATATCATTATATAATGGTAATAAATAAACTTTAACATAGGAGTAATTTCTTTTTATTATTTCATTATTTTTTTCTTATATTATTTTTATATAATTGTAATAATTTGTTAGTAATTCAAATGTGAATATAAGTCTCTTATTAAATAAAAATAAAAATATTAAATAATACATAAGAAAAAAAAACTCATTTTACGATTTTGGATTAAAAATAAAATCAATCTCTTACGTGGGTCTCACTATATCTTATTGTTACGTGTATTTGAAATCTTTTCCATATTTTTGTCTATTTTCTCAACATAATTATATTAGTTTTGTTAAATATTTTAACAACTTTATTTTGTGTCTATAAATTGATATATGTTTTTCTTGAAACTTATACTTGGTGGAGGCTTAGAAAAGAATTGATACAAAATTTAAGATGAAAATTAGGGGAGCTTCAATTCTGATGATGATTGTGTTGGGTTTGATAGGAGGTGATTACAATCTTTCATTTGCCCAAGTTGAGTGAAAAAAAGCAAAACTCTATTGCCAACGTAAATGTGAATTGGAATGTGCACCTTTAGTAGTACTTCCTACTTTGTATTTGTTATGTGTTAAAGGTTGCACTACAAAATGTAATAAAGGAGGGTTCAGTGGTGTTGCTGTGCCAGATTGCAATTCTAGTTGTGGCTTCATCAACTATACTGGTATTTATTTCTTTACAAAATCTTTTTCTTTACATTTTTAGTTATTATGTGAAATTAGGTCAAATTATGATTTTAAATGTTCTTTGTAATGAACTTTATTTGACAGATAATGGTAATCGTATGGCTTCTGTGGTGAATTCTTGTTTGCAAGAATGTGAGAAGAAGAAATAATATGTTACAATGAAGAAAAGGGTTGCTGCAAGAACATGCTTGCTGTAATGGAAAAATTTTAATTAATAAATAACTGTTTGGAAACTCCCTTCTTATTATTTAGTTCATTATATTTTTTTTTATATTATTGCAACTCAGGAAACTACATAAACAACAAAAATAAAAATAAATAAATAATCACTAATACTAGTATGAATTCAAATATAAATAAATTTTAAGTATTTTAATTCTATTTAATGTTACTAACTCAAAAATATAGTTTTTAATTAACTTTATGTATCATCTATAAATATAATTGAAGGTTATAGTTAAGTAAATATGCTTATTTATTGTATAAAACAATATTACTATTTATTCTATTACTTTGAATAAGTGTAAAAGTAGTCAATCTTAAGAAGTGTATTGTTTTTTTTTTTTTTTATAAAATTGTGAATATCACAAAATCATATTTTTCTAGAATGTTATTTATTTAATATATAAATTATTGATGTGATTTTCACCTGTGTGTTTAATTAATTTAATAAATATTTTAACTGTTTATTTTTATACTTTGTTCATATGATCAACTTAATAAATATTTTAATAGCTGATAAAATAATGATTAATATTATTTTAAACTTTAAAATATCAATTGAACAGAAATACATAAAATTCGAAACGGGAAGATACTTGGAAAGAAACGAAAAATAATAATAATATTTAAAATATTATAGTTATTAGATGCATTTAATGAACTATTTAGTATATTTATTTAATGAGTATTCAATATATTATATTTACTCAAGTACCTTTTGGACTTTTTATATGTTTCAAGGATATTTTTTAAGAATCAACAAATATAATAAATATTTTTATTCTAATAAAATAGCTGTATAATTTCATATTTTATCAATTTCTTTCTCCATGTAACATAATAAATACATGCAAATTATTTTTAAAATCTCTTTCTCTCTATATATTATATTATAACATATTGTATTATATTATATTAGATTATAACATATTATATTATATTATTATATATCATATTATATTATATTATATTATATTAAATACATAAAATTAGAAGACACTTGAAAAGAAACAACAAATAATAATATTTTGAATAATATATTTATTAGATACATTTAATGAATTATTTATTATATACATTGACATATTCAATATATTATATTTACACAAGTACCTTTTGAATTTTTTATATGTTTCAAAGATATTTTTTAAGAATCAATAAATATAATAAACATTTAAAATAATTATATAATTTCATATTTTATCAATTTCGTACTCCAAATAACATAAGAAATACATACAAACTATTTTTAAAATCTCTCCCCGACCATATCATAACATATTATATTATATTATATTATAACACAACATATTATATTATATTGTAACATAATATATTATATTATACCATAACATATTATATTACTTTATATCATATTATATTATATCATGTTATATTATATAATGGGTCAATACCAATAGTTAAAAAATATGAAATTTGTAAACATCATAAATTTTGGTCCTCTAATCAACATCAAGTACATATAATAGAATATACAGTTATATAGAGAAAAAAAAATTCATTAATTACTTATTGATTATATATATATATATATATATATATATATATATTATATATATATATATATATATATATATATATATATATATATATATATATATATATATATATATATATATATATATATATATATATATATATATATATATATATATATTAAAAATAAACAAACTAACCAAATTCGAAGGACATTAAATATTAAGAGTAAATTCTGGACTTAGCTAAATGTTAACATATTAATTACTATGTAAATTATTTTTAGGAAAATTTTGATTTGACAACCAAGCTGGCATACAACCAGATGACAATTGCTGACGTGGTTTAATTGTACACGTGGATAAGGATAAAACGAGATTTTTCTTTTCTAAATTAGGGTATTTTGTTATGAAAGGGCATAATTAGATTTTAAGTATCTAAATTTAAGATTTGAAACGTGATAGGAGTCTAGTGCACCCATTTGAATAACGGAAATTTCATGTGAGAGTGGTTGTAGTGGCGAGTGACGGTAGTGAGAGAATCGACGGTGGCGAGCGACAGTGGTCGAGAATTGACGGCGGTGACAACAGCGGATACAACTGCAGCGGCGGCGACAACAGTGGTGAGATTCAAGAGATCTGAGATTCAAACTCACTGCTTCTCAACCCTTTGATGGAATATGCTGGGCAGCATTTTAGACCCAAACATGTAAACCCTAAAAATGACTCTCAGTGCCACGCTGGAATGCTTTTTACATGTCATTTATCTTGACCACATCAGTGACACATAAGATTGTAAAGTGTGTGTGTGCCACCTGTGATTGTCAAAGTATAACTACTCTTATTTTTAACTTTCCTTTTTTAATTTTAAATAAAAATTAATATAATAAAATAATAATGAATAAACACTTATTTCGATATGCAGTTGATTTGTACATACTTTAATGCTACTCAGCATATTTAGAAATTCGTAAAATATTACTATAAAAGACACATAAGATTAGATCATCAAATACAAACATGCATTTATAATAATAATTATTATTAAAACTTTATTAGATTTTAGATTATAAAGGAATTTGAGACTTTGTAATGATTCAACATTCATAGATTCTATTAATTTGTGTCACTAGTTGCAGCTTGATCAGATGTGATTTCTTGCTTAGTCGAGTGCAAGAATAAATAACACTTTATTACAATAATGTTTAGCAAAATGTTGTTTGGTAAAACATTATCATTACATAATGATAATAAATAAATTTTAACATATGAATAACTTTTTTCTATTATTTTATTATTTCTTTATATTCTTTTTATATAGTAGAATAATTTATTAAATATTTAAGTGCATGTCTAAATTTCATATTGATTAAAAATAAAAATATTAATAATATATAAAAAAAATTCATAAATTTATTATCTTAAAGTTTCTGATTTGAATATGTATGATTTTGACTCATGTCTTATTAAATATGTCTTATTGAATAGATAAGGATACTGGAGTCTTTGTATTTATAAATTAATGTGTGTTTTTCTTCAAACGTTATAGTTGGTGGAGTTCATACAAAAATTAAGATGAAAACTAGGAGAGTTTCAATTATGATGATGATTATAATGGTTTTATAGCAGGTGATTTCAATTTTTCAATTGTGAAAGTTGAGTCAACAACTGTGTTCATTAAATTCAGTTGCGAAGATATATATGAATTAGCATGTTCACCTTTAAGAAGAACTATTTTCTATTGCATTAAAGGTTGCATTAAGAAGCAATGTCATAAAGGGTTCCCTGTTGCTGTGCCAGATTGCAATTCTAGCTGTGGCTTAATCAACTCCATTGATATCAATACTGGTATTTATTTTTTTACAAAATCATTTTCTTTATGATTTTATAGTTATTATGTGAAATTAGGTCAAATTATGATTTTAAATGTTCTTTGTAATGAACTTTATTTGACAGATCCTGGTGATCCTATGACTTTTGTGGTGAATTCTAGTCTGCAAGAATGTGAGAAGAAGAAATAACATATTACAATGAAGAAAGGGTTGCTGTAATGAAAAATTTCTAATCAATAAATAACTGATTGGAAAATCCTTTCTTATTATTTCGTTCATTGTATTATTTTTTATATTGTTGCAAATAAGAAACCACGTAAACAACAAAACAATAAATAAATAATCACTAGTATTATTATGAATTCAAATATAAGTAAATTTTAAGTATTTCAATTCTACTTAACGTTACTATCTCAAAAATATAGTTTTCCATTAACTTTATGTATCATTGGGGATAAATATAATCGAAGGTTGTTAGTAAATATACACTACAAGAAAAAAGCTATCTAGAGATTAATATTTAGCTACCAAATGAAATAGTTGTTAATTGTAACCAAAATAGTCACCAAATTAAATTTTAGTTACTAAATAACTACAAAATAGGTGTAATGATTGAATTTAGTGATGAATTAAGTCAAATAATTGGTATCTAACTTTAGATACCAAAGTTTTAGTGACCTATGTCATTAGATTCTAAATTGGTATCTAATTAAGTTAGAGACTAATTTAGAATCTAATAATATAGGTCACTAAAACTTTGATAGCTAATGTTAGATACCAATTATTTGACTTAATAGGTCACTAAATTCAATATTTTCTTTTATTTTGTAGTTATTTGACAACCAAAATCTAATTTAGTGACTATTTTGGTCACAATTAGTAAATATTTCATTTGGTAGCTAAAAATTGGTCTTTAAATAACCTTTTTCTTGTAATGATACTTATTTATGGTATAAAACAGTAATATTATTATTTATTCTACTATTTTTTAAATAAGTGTAAAAGTAGTAAATTTAAAGAAGTGTA
>Ga0209700_104674_pt1 | contig 24291 bp, 10 predicted proteins | sample SiratroredBW_FD_187528 | JGI IMG/M metagenome (GOLD analysis project Ga0209700, IMG submission 187528) | Root nodule microbial communities of legume samples collected from California, USA - Siratro red BW (SPAdes) (version 2) | ecosystem: Host-associated > Plants > Roots > Nodule | place: USA...
AATCCCAGGGTGTTTCTCTAATCATTTCAGACTCTTTTACTGCTTATAAATTTATTTTGCATGTTCGTAGTAATTGTTAATCAAACTAAATCTCTCATCAAAACTGAACTCGCTTACTGAGCAGTGACGCTGAAATTCTAAAATAGAACTGTTCCCTGAGGAATCGACATCTTTACTAAAACCCACTCTACTACTTGTGACTCGGTACACTTGCCGAATAAAAGTCTTAACATTTAGTCATTATAATAATGTTTACAAAACTAAAATTACTTAATTTTATTTGTAAAAAAAAGAGTATTGAATTTTATTGATTATAACTTAAGGTATTGTAAGGCTTGAATTATAGAGAAGGTCATTGAACTCATGTCACTTATGGCCCATTTATATCAAATGCACATAGTTTCTATTTACACTCTCTTTTAGTAAAGAGATCCCCAAATAACACAAGCCTCAACCTTTATCAGAATAGGTGAAAAGACTTTAGAATACTCTTGTTATTATAGGTATTTTTAGAAGTAACGTTACTTTGAGCGCCCTTACAAGTGACATTTCCAGTTAGTCACATTCAAGTGCTAAATATTAACATATTGTTGTTTCAACGAATGCATGCTTAAATGAATATTTAGATGTTAGTTATCAAGAATATTTTGATGTATGATTAGTTGCAATAGCAGATATATAATCGAGTTTGGTTATAATGATAATAACAATATTGATTAGTCCATCTTTAGATAAAAGGAATATCCTTCTCACTTCTATTGTTATTAAACACATCCAAGTCCAGTAGAGGACAACAACAATTAATTAAAATGGAACAAGCACAGTATAATTGTTTGACAAACTCAGCAACATTCAAAATAACACTTCAATTATTTTCCACAACTTACTTATTTAATCTCTTCGAGAGTCCAACATAAGCCACTTAATTCCTAGCTAAAATCATCTCTTCGAGAGACTTTCATTTTCTACTTTAGGTTAAAATGTAAAAATGAATTCAAAACAGAAGAAAACTACTATTGTGGATAAATCATCTCTTATCGGGATTTAAGGTATTATTCCTAGCTTTGAATACAAACATCGTATATTACTGAGTGATGATGAATGAAATGGTTATCATCAAAATCATGCATGTACAACACTTCTATCGAATCCTTTTTGACTTGCACTTGCTATTTCATATTTCATACTTAGTGAAATAATCTGCATAAATCATTGTTGCAACGGAGATTATGACGGGACGATAAAAAAATTATTTTGCAAAATATTTAAATTCAGATTTGGAGTCGCCACTATAGTTTATTATTGAAAAACCAAAGAAAAACCAAAAAGAAATAAAATGTCTCCGAACCAGATTTAAAATTCAGGAGTCGGTTACGCGTGGGGAAGGTATCAACACTTCCACAACGCCCGTCTTAAGACGTTACCTTTAATCAAATAAGAAAAAATGAGTGTGGTTTTACAAAAAAAAAAATGTTATTTTTCCCAATAATTACAGCAAAAAAACAAACAAATATACATAAACAAAAATACAAACAAAAATAAGAATAAACAAACAAAGAAAAAGCGAAAAAAATTACTTTTTATTTTTTGGACCTGACTAGAATTAACCTTAATCCTACGTATTTCCATTCAGGATGAAAAATCAAGGTTAACGTAGTTTTAGTTTGAAATTTTGTTTGATGGTGTTTGTTATTTTTAATTTTTGAAAATTTTATACTTTTATTATTTTTTAGAATTTTATATTTTTATTATTTTTGAAATGTTTTATATTATTTTTATTATATTTTAGATATATTTTATATTTTTTTTATTTTTTTAAAAAAACTATATTTTTATTTTGAACATTGCGTGAACAGTCATTTAATTATTTAAATAAAATAATAAAAACCTCATTTAATTAAATTATCTTAAAATAAAACTAAAAGATATTTATAGCTATTGAAAATAATAAAATTTTAAATATATATATATATATATATATATAACTGTGAGAGTGAAAAAAGTGTGAAAGCAATAGTGCAAACAATAAAAGAAAGGTCTAGGTTAAAAAATCCGTGGTACTAATATGACTGCCAGTACTATAAATACAAGACCTGAAATAGACGAGTTCTTCCTACACCTTAATAAGATTCTTCCTGCACCCTAATAAAAAAATTCATTCCGCAATTACCCTTATATGAGAACCGGATGACACCCCTATCTGGTTGTCATTAACAACCAGATGACACCCCCATCCGGTTGTTATTTTTTTTCAAATGACAACCAGATAGACTGCTCATCCGGTTGTTAATTTTTTTTCAAATGACAACCGGATGGGGGTGCCATCCGGTTCTCATTTCCAAATCAAAATGATAACCGGATGAAACTCATCCGGTTATCATAGTCAAAATCGAAAACAGATTAATTTTTCGATTTGGACTATGAGAACCGGATGGGTTTCATCCGATTATTATTTTGATTTGGAAATGAGAAGTGGATGGCACCCCCATCCGGTTCTCATATAAGGGTAATTGCGAAATGAATTTTTTTATTAGGGTGCAGGAAGAATCTTATTAGGGTGTAGGAAGAACTCGTCCCTGAAATAGGTACACATTGGGCCAAAGCCCAATGTCAGTGTTTCAATAAAAAAAACCCTAATCTTACTCGACAATTGCTTCCTGCACCCCCTCAAGACATGTGAATAGACCCTTATACCCTTGTTAATGAAGACAAAAGGGGCAGGGTATTGGTGGAGCCACCGTGGAGATTGTGAGTTGCTGGATGTTGGAGGTGCTGTAGAGGAGCTTAAAGATTGGAGGTGCTACAAAGGTGCTTGAAGATTGGAGGCGTTGTAGAGGATGTTGGCGTACGATAAAGACGAAGTGAAGATTGGAGATTTGGAGAGTTGAGGTAAGTGATTGAGTTTTGATTTCAAAAATATTGGGGGTGAATGGGTGTTTCTGTTGTAGATGGGTGGATTATTGGGGGCGTTGGTGGTGTAGATTATGGGTAATGAAGGGGTGGAGGTGCAAAGGAGGGGTATTTTTCTGGTTGGGGATTGGTTTCTAAAAATTGTTTTCCGAGAAGAAGACGAAAACCGATTTTCGTAAGCAATTTTTTTTTCAATTTTTTTGAATGTTCTGGAAAACCTTTTCCGTAATGCACATACTGATTTACGAAAAACGTTTTCTAAAATACATTTCTACTATTTCAGAAACAATTTTCCATAATAATTTTCTCTTTTTACGAAAATTATTTTTCGTAACCATATCCCCTCACCCCTCTTTCGGAAAACTATTTTCTGGAATACAAATTCTTTTTACGAAAAAGAATTTTCGAAATACAATATTCTGCTAAGAGTATTTTAGGTAATATGAAATTTTGAGGGGTGCAGGAAGCAATTGCCATCCCACTCACCCTAAGTTGTTAGGGTTGGGATTACGCTTTGACACAACAACCAACAATCTAGTAATGGTTGAGGCTATGATGTAGCACCGACGGCTCGACAATAGGAGCGACGCCGAGGAGGCGAAGTGATTATGGGAGTGTCATTGCGATGTTGGTGACGTGCAATGATGGAGATCCCTTGCAGCGTTGACAAGGTGACTGTGGCATTGCAAAACGATGGTAGAAAGCCATGGCACAAGGCGAAACGTAGCGGCGACGGTGCAAAATAGAGTAAAGGATGTTTCTCCCTAGACGGTGGCGGTTTTGGTACGAGAAATGGAGGCGCGATGGTAGAGGTTGTTCGTGGATGGTGACTCACTGACGACGAAGTATGCCACGAAAACCATGACAGAAGAGGGAGACGCGGTTGTCACTGGACGGTGACTCCGTTTCTCTTTTCCTTTTTTTTTGGTTTATGGATTATTGCTCTATGTTGGTTCTCTTTTGTTCTCTATTTTGATATTGGTTAGGTTATGGAGTCGTTGTGGTGGTCACTGACAAAGTGGGCACTGCTGTTGGGCTCAGAGTCACATTGGGTTCTATTTGGGTTGTGTTTATGTTCAGATGGATTCTATGAGTGTTCTGATAGGTTTTGAGTTCTTGTTTTTGGTTCTTCTAATGGTTTCTGATAAGGTATTGAGTTCCTGATTTTGGTTCTGATGATTTATGATGAGGTTTTAAGTTCCTGTTTTTGGTTATGATGGTTTCTGATGAGGTTTTGAGTTCCTATTTTTAGTTCTAATGGATTTTGATGAGGTTTTGAGTTCTTATTTTTGGTTTTGATGAGGTTTTAAGTTCCTGTTTGGCTTATATTTTTGTTTGGAATGATTTTGATACATGATTTTGATAGGCTTTAAGGTTCCTTTTGAGATTGGGACATGAGTAGCAATCTCTTAAAAGATATAAGGATTGTGCTTCAAGCAGCAACCCTTTAGATATAACATATCTTTTCACATTCAATATTTATCCATTATACAAAGTATAAAAACACTAACATTTGATATTAAAATTTTCATACATTCAACATGCAAAGAAGTAGCACATATACATATAAGACAAACAGAGTGCAATTATAAAGTAGCAAAGTGATCAATACATACCAGTTGTTGTTCCCAATAATGCTTCTTTTTAATTTGCTTTAAGTTTTTTCCCAATTTGTGAGAACTGTACTGTAATTCCTGAATAAACTAAATTCTCTCTTGAATATTTTTACCTATGTGAATTGTGCATGTAGAATTGTGTCTATCTTTTTTTGAAATTTTCAGTACCTTCCCAATGGAAAAACTTGTCATTTTTTCAGATTATATACAGTGTGTATTTTATAAAAATATTGCTCAACCCTTCAACTCCCTACTCATCATTCTCAGTAAATGTCAAGACTCTTGAACAAACCATTAACTCACTTGTTCACCTTTCCTTTTAAAAAAAAAAATAATTTCATCAATTTTTTAATTTTTTTATTTATTGTCATGCCTTAAAAATGGGTAACTAAAAGGGTAGACCTAAAAAATAAGTAGACAAAAAATCATAAAAATAAAAATAATAAAAACTAAAACAATCTGAATTAATGAAAATAAAATGAGTAATTAATTAACTCTCAGTGAAGAAATTACAGTATGTTGCCGCACACAAGATAGAAATAGAAGACGCAATTAATAAAGAGCGGTGTTAAAAGTAATTTCATTTTTTCTATCTAAGGCACCCTAGATGGGTTAAGCCTCAACCACATACCTAGACACCTGTTTTTTTTTTCTAATAAATCTCTATTGGATTAGGTTTCATTCAACTCTTTTCTCTTTTTCTTTTTATTTTCTGTCGTCTATCTTAAAATGGACCAAAACTTCATTTTTTTCTTTTTTTTAATAAAGTGGAAGCATTAACTTCCAAAAGATGCTACATGGGAGTTTTACTATGATTTGAAGAAGACATACACTTCTTTTAGTTCTTGAGGACAAGAATGTTTTCGATGAAAGACATTTGACGTATGTTATTGTTCTAGCCACTAAGGTTTTTTATCGCTCTTGACTAGTCGAAATAGAAGATGTTTTTTTTCATATATGTTAAGACCCAATTTCGTCCGAACAAATAAAATAATTTCAAAATAAAAGAAAAGAAAATTAAAATAAAAAATGTGTTATTTAATTTTATCATGTTTTGTCACTTAAGATAAATAAAACAAGTAAAAAAAAAAAGAGTTCTCGCTTCATCTTATTTTATGAATAGAGTTTGAATAAATAATAATGAATAAAATAAAAAATGAAAAATATAGAAAAATAAAGAGAAAAAGAAGAAAAATAAATGTTGGGTGTGTTTTAAAGTAAACTGCAGAAAATAAAACAAAATAAAAAAATTTGAAGGAAGCCCAACCCATTAATAGATTCAATCAGAAAATAAATTGTCTTTTAATAAGGTCCAAATTAGTAAAGCGTTCATTTGAAAAAAAAATCAGTTTGTTGAAACCCAATCCATTAAAAGTGTGTTAAAAAAGAAAAAAATAAAATTATTTTTTGCTCCCCTCCCTATTAAAGTGGTGTCACACTCCACTGAATAATTTGACTATCTTTTCAGTCACCCTTTACACAAAAATTAATTTAAAATTCAAAAAAAATAATTAATTAATAGAGGATATTATTCTACTTAATTGGATTTGGCTGATAAAATCTAATAATAATTGGTGATTAATTTGTTTAATTACCAATAATGATATTAATTGAATATTATTCTACTTAATTAAAAATAATAGTAATGATGAGTGATTATTCTGCTTAATTGTAAATAATCCTGTTTAATTGTGATTTATTATTTAGTTTTCTTTCAATTAAGCATATTAAAATGAAATTATTTGACAGATTAATTGAGGAGTCTGAAAAAATTCATAAATAGGCACCCAAAATAGAAAGTGACACCATTTTTATTAACTATACTTTTCAAATATACAGTTTACAAAGAAGTAGATTCTAAGGAATAATCTCAATTACATCATAAAGTTTACAAAAGAAGTAAAAAGGGAGTTTCAACGAGTAAGTTCTACTAATTTATTTCTCCAAATCACTTTGTAGACTTTTTTAGTTGTTGACTTGTACTATCTTGTTGTTGCACGTAAAAGAAATTATTGTAGGTACTTACTGCAGTTTTGTTTTGTTTATTCGATTTTTATTTTTTATTTTATAAATCTGTCTTATTTGTTTATTTTTATTTTTGTTTGCATTTTTGTATATATATTTGTTTATTTTTGTTTGTTGTAATTGTGATTATATTGGAATTATGTTTGGAAAAAATAACATTTTGAAAATACCACACTTATTTCTACTCATTTAATTATAAGTATCATTTTAGAACAGACGTTGTGGGGTACTAATACCTTATGCACACGTAACCGACTCCCGAATTCATACCTAGTTCACAAACATTTTATTTTTAATTTTTCTATAGCTTTCCATAATAAACTATGGTGGCAACTCCAATTCTCTATTTAAATTTTTTTAAAATTAATTTTTTATTGCTCCGTCGTGATTCCTCAGTACCTCATATTTATATTTGTTGTATGAGGTATTCTAGTGTTATATTTAAGCGTACCTTAGTTATTATTAATGATCCAGTACTAAATCCTAGCAAACTAATAAAAATGTTCATAGTAAAAAATGGTTATAAAGAATGACACTTTATGTAGGCAGTGGTTTTTAACAATTAAATTGGACCTCCTAATTGGGTCTTTCCTAATAGGTGTGTATTTATGCAATTTTTTGGTCATAAGTGGATTACTTTTCGCACCCCCATAATTTTATTTTGGGCCTAAAATACAATTCTTAGCCAAGACAGTACACAAGTCCCCCAATCTTGAGCCGAATAGGCGAAAAGACCTTCCAATACCCTTTTCGAATTGTCATTCAACCATTGAACCTTTCGACTGTTGAACCTATGACTTTTTCCGTATTGTCATTTGGCCATTGATTCTTTCCGCGTGGAACCTATGATTTCTTTTTGTATTATGATTCGACCATTAAGCCTTTCGACCGTGGAACCTATGACTTTTTTTCGTACTGTTATTTGGCCATTGAGCCTTTCAGCTGTGGACCCTATGACTTTTTATGTATTTTCATTCAGCCATTCAGCCTTTCGGCCATGGAACGTATGACTTTTTTTTGTATTGTCATTCGGCCATTGATTCTTCGGCCATGGAATCTATGACTTTTTTCGTATTGCCATTCAGCCATTGAGCCTTTCAGACATGAAACCTATGACCTTTTTTCCTATAGTCATTCGGGCATTGAGCCTTTTGACCGTGGAACCTATGACTTTTTTTTCTATATTGTCATTTGGCCATTGATCCTTTCAACCGTGGAACCTATGGCCTTTTTCGTATTGTCATTTGGCCATTGGGTCTTTCGGCCGTGGAGCCTATCGACTATTGTATTAGAGATGGAGTTACCAGAGATCATATTAGAGATGGAGTTACTAGAGCTCGCATAGGAGATGGGGTTACCAAAACTCATTAGAGACGAAGTTACCAGAACTCGTATAGGAGATGGAGTTACCAGAACTCGCATAGGAGATGGAGTTACCAAAGCTTATATCATATTAACATGCGCCTTTTGGCTATATTTTTGTGACCTACACATTCAATATCTAGCAAATAATACACAAGATTTAAAAACAAAACAGGGATTTATTAATATACTCAACCTCATTAAAAACCCTTAAACATGCATATATGGTATTTTGTATAGTTATTGTAAAAAATATTTTATTAAGAAAACTCATAAATTATTACTTTATTTTTATTATTATTATTTTTTAAATCATCATATTGTTAGTTTCTTATGTAGTTCTTTATCTTACATAAAATTTCATAATATGACATTAAAGAATCAAAGGAAAAAAATATCTTACCTTCGAGAAGACACCAGCACTGTTTATTGAAACGTTTCATCTTTGATGCAAACCCCACACCAGCTTTATTCCTATGTAGCGAAGCACCAGTTTGAGGGCCAACGATCTCCATCTTTGCATAGTATCGTTCCACACAAACCTGATCTCACATGCATTGCTTCCTTCGACCAAGATAAGCACATTGAAATAGTGGTTGCCTCTGTCATGTCGTAACCCTGATTGAATATGCCGCGGAAGAAGGAGTCGAAGAATGCGAAGACGAACTCGGGGTAGTTTTGGAGGAGAAGAACTCAAACGTCACTGTGCTCGTCCTCCTCGACATTTGCGTCTATGTAGGCAATGAATTTCCCTCCTGAAACATACTCCTCGGCAAAAACCAGAGTGCAACGCCATCTTCCACCATCATCGTTGGTGAGATTCTTGGTAGTGGAGTAGAGGGTGGAGTCTCCAGTGCGCCGCTCAATGACGGTGATGATAAAGAGTCAGATGAACAAAGACGCGGTGTCCTCATCATCGTGGAAGAGAGCAAGAAGAGGTCGTGCATGAGTTCTCCAATGACGCATTCTGTTCCAATGCGAGTACCACAAACAGTTAGTGGAGAGGGAGCAACAGTAGTAGCAGCAGCAACGATAGCAAATGACGTCGTTGAGCGATAGAAAACTGAACCTTCTAAGATCGTTTGCCTCGCAGTGTAGCCTTTCAGCCCAGACTCACTCACCTCTTGCTCATGTACAAAGCCCAAGATCACCCAATTCCCAATAACACTTTTCATTTTCTTAGCAAAGAATACAATTTACATATTTGTCTAAATACTTGAATATTTTGGGCCTAAATCACTTATGGGGGTGCGAAAGGTAATCCATTTGTGACGAGAAAACCTAAAGTATTTAGGAAAATATGCAAGTTGTATTCTATGCTAAAAAAATCAAAAGAGTGTTATTGAGAATTGTGTGACCTTGGGCTTTGGACATGAACGAGAGTGGGCCTGAAGACTACACGACGATGCAAGCGACCTCAAAAGGTTCAGTTTCTACCGCTCAATGACAACGTTTTTTGTCGCTGCTGCTACTACTGTTGCTCCATCTCCACAAACTGTTTGTGGTACTCATATCGGAATGAAATGATTTGTTGGAGAACTCATGCACGACCTCTTCTCGCTCTCTTCCACGACGACAAGGACACCATGTCCTTGTTCGTCTGGCTCTTCGTCGTCACCATTATTGAGTGACACACTAGAGACTCTGCATTCTGCCCTCTACCAAGAATATCACCGATGATGATGATGGAAGATGGCGTTGCACTCTGGCATTTGTTGAGGAGTATGTTTCGGGAGAGAAATTCGTTGCCTATGTGGACGCAAACTCCGAGGAGGACGAGCGTAGTGACACTTGAGTTCTTCTCCTCCAAAATTGTCCTGAGTTCATCTTCACATTCCTTAGGCTCCTCCTTGTGTGACATATTTGGGCAGGGTTACAACATGACAAAGGCACCAACTATTCCAATGTGCTTATCTTTGGCGAAGGAACCTCACATAGAACACCTTGCTTTTAACTTTGTTGACCATCTTACTTCCTACAACTGTACCATAAGCATATAATGTAGGTCATTCAATTTTGCTTCTTGTGCAATATTGAAACATTGAATGGTTGGAAATTTGGAACGCGTTTTCTGACTAATGAACTCGTTGCCTCAAACTTCACAATGCATCTTCTAATAAATTTTATGTGCGAGGGCACTGGTAGCTCGTTGTGGGGAGAAGTGGTTCTATTCATGATCATGTGTCGAGGATTATTGTTGTTGTCCTGAAGGGTTGGCAAAGTTTTTAAAGTTGCAAGCGCATGACCCCATCTTAATGCGACCAAACTACTTTTCAAAGTGCTGGTGTAATCTCCAAGGTCAAGATATTTTTATCCTTTGATTATTTAATGTCATATTATGAAATTTTATACAGGATAAAGAACTACATCAGAAACTAACACACATACTGATTTTGAAAAAAAAAAATATTAAAAGTAAATTAATAATTTATGAGTTTTTATAATAAAATATTTTTTACAATAATTATACAAAATACCATTTATGCATATAGTGGTTATTAATATTCCATTTTACATTGTGGAAATACTTATTTGTTAAACCCTTAAAAAAATAATTAGAATAATTAAAGTATGGCTAGTAATGCAATTGATTATATAGCTTGTCTTTAATAAACATTAATGGTTTATGATGGTATTTTAAAATGTTTGTCAAAAGCAAGATGATTTAAGAACACATGGCAAAAAAAATATTATTTAATTATTTTTAATAAGGCCGAACATATTAATAAATCCATGTGTTTTCTTTAAACCTTGTGTATTACTTGCTAGATATTGAATATGCAAGTCGCAAAAACATGGCCAAAAGGTTCATGTTAATATGATATGAGCTCTAGTAACCCCATCTCCATGTGAGCTTTGGTTACTCCATCTCTAATATGAGCTCTGGTAACCCCATCTATGCGAACTCTGATAACTCCATTTCTAACATGAGCTCTGGTAATCCCATCTCCTATGCGAACTCTGGTAACTCCATCTCTAATATGAGCTCTGGTGACCCCAACTCTTATGCGAGCTCTAGTAACTCCATTTTCAATATGAGCTCTGGTAACTCTCATCTCCTATGTGAGCTCTGATAACTCCATCTCTTATATTGTAGTTGAAGGGCTGCACTGCTGAAAGGCCCAATGCTCGAATAACAATACGAAAAAAGTCATAGGTTCCACAGTCGTAAAGCTGAATGATTGAATGGCAATACCTAAAAAAGTCATAAGTTCCACAACCAAAAAGGCTCAATAGCCAAATGACAATATCGAAAAGTCAAAAGTTCAATGACCAAAAGGCTCAATGGCCGAATGACAATACGAGAAAAAGTCATAGGTTCAAAGGCCGAAAGGCTCAGAGGCCGAAAGGCTCAAAAGCCGAACGACTCAGAAGCCAAAAGGCTTAATAGAAGTCGAAAGGCTCGATTATACAAAGGTCGAAAGGCTCGATTATATAGAGGCCAAAAGGCTCGATGATGAGGAAACCAAAAGGATCAACAAAATGGAAACCATGATACAAAAGTTGAGCAATTCAAAGACGTGGAATCTAAGTGACTCATTGATACAAAAAGAAGAAAATCCAAATAGAAAGTCTTAATGACATAAGAGCTAAAACGCAAGGCCAAAGAAATATTCAAAACAGAAGCTATGAAAAATGCAACTGCAAGCTAATCAGAAACTTCAAAGGCCAAATTCAAATCTTATTCGGAAGAAAGTATATCTACAAGCCAAAAGAAGGCATAGCAACCTAACAAGACAACACCAACTGTCGAAAAAAAGTGACCAACGGTATGTTCGCAACACCTATACTAAATTACGAAAAGTGAGGTTAAAAGAAACCTAAAGGGCATCAGAAAGCCTTTTCGCCTATTCGACTTAAGGCTAGGAGCTTGTAAACCGCTTGAGTCAGGAGTGTATTTTAGGCCCAAAATGAAATTGTGGGGGTGCGAAAGATAATCCATTAATGACCAAAAAGTTGCATAAATACACACCAATTAGGAAAGGCCTAATTAGGAGGCCCAATTTAACTGCTAAAAACCACCACCCACATAAATTGTCATTCCCTATAAACCATATTTGACTATGGGCATTTATGTTAGTCTGTTAAGATTTAGTATTGAATCATTAATAATAACTACTAAGTTATGTTTAAATTCAATACCATAATACCTCATAAAACAAGTATAAATATGAGGTATTGGGGTATGGAAAAAACATCTTCTATTTGGGCTAGCATAAACATGAGGTAGTGAGGTATGGAAAAACATCTCTAATTCAAAACACAATTGTTCATATTTTCTGAATTGATTATGATCTAAAATTTTGTCTGAAGAGTAATATTACATAATGCAATTTTTTTGAAGGAAGATTTCTCAAGGTTCATAAAGAAAGTTTGATCATATTATAGGTTGTTCATTATACTTTTGTCATATACAAGGTATGTTTTCTCCTTTTTAATCTAATTTGTAAGTTTTTCACCAATAGATTTTAATTTTTACCTAGTGTAAAACTTTTTAAAGGGTGATTCAAGAAGTTTTGTTGGTTTTCTAGTTTTAATTGCATAGATGTTCTTGTAATTGGATAAATCACATTTTTTCTTGAAAAATCCAACTCTATTGTAGATTTGAGAAAAATCGAACCAATATAAAAAAAATTTGTGTCTTTGTGTTTCATATTTCTCTTATTATCTTAATTGTTTTTTGTTCTTGGTGTTCATTAATGGTTACTCTTAAGTTCTCTTATCATCTTGTTTTAAAAATTTTAAAGGTAATTTTTTTAAATCGATTCACCCCCTCTTGGTTTCATTTTTAGTCATTCTTTCTTTTACAATTGGTATCTAAGAACAATTTATTGAAAGTTATTTAATTTTGATCCAAAATGGTTATTCATTCACAAACATTTGTTGAGGATGTATCTATAAATAGAACTCCTCTTTTTGTTGTAGAAAACTATCATTTTTAAAAAGATTTAAGATAATATTTTTTTTCTTGAATATGACGACAAGGGGATTTGAGATGTAATGGTAAATGATCCCTTTAAACTAACTAGAATTGTTGATAATGTTGTGGTTCCTAAAAAATTTTTTTAGACTCCTAATGAACACAAAAGAACACATTATGATGGAAGAGCTAAGAACATTATATTTTTTTACTTTAACTTTATAGAGTTGCAATATGCTCTTTAGCTAAAAAAAATGTTGTGTTACAAGAGATCGTGAAGGGATTAAATAAGTTAAGAGAGCAAGAAAGAATATTTTCATCCAAGAGTATGAGATATTTAGGTTGCTATCATGAGAAAACATTTATAATGTATAAAAAGTTCACTTATATTGTAATAAATGGCTTTCTTGCTCTTTTGGAAAGATTTTTGACAAATAATAACTTAACATCAAAATAGGTCATTATAACCAAAAGTTACAATTTATGATGAACATGATCACCTTATTTGATAAGCCAAGAGAGCATGAAATGGAACTAGAAATATTAAAGGAATAAGAAAGAGAAAAGAAGGATAACATAGTTCTCAAAGCTAACATCAACAAAATTAAGAAATGCATAAGAGAGAAAGAGATGAAAATTCAGTAAGTGAAAATCTAAATTTATTGGTGAAAAAGTTTTCAAGATTTCAGAAGTATAAAAGAGTCTTTGATGCTGAGATTATAAGAAGCAAAATCAAGAATAAACCTATAGATATTATAATTGTTGTAAGCAAGTGTAAGGATTGCAATAAATATTTGACAAAATTTGAGTATCGTATGAAAGCCTTTACAAAATTTACATTATCAAATTTAGATGAACTCCTAAGTTCACAAAAGTATATTATGGATAATGTTAGAATTGATTTTACACATCAAAATAAACTAAAAGTTTTTAATTTCAATTTTATAATACCCTCTATATTACCATTTGTGATTTGTTTTCATATATGTTATATCGAAAATCATGGTGTTAGTAGTGGAAAATATGTTTGAATTTCCAAAGAAAACCAAAAGGTGCTAATCCTAAAGGACCTTTTATATATATATATATATTGAGTACCAAATAATTCTTTTTTATCTATTTTTGCAGATATGTTTTAAAGCCGAAAAGGTTAATGGTGAACAAAATTTACTTAATATTATTCAAGTTTATGATGACAAAAGGTGTTAGTAGTGGAAAATATGTTTGAATTTCCAAAGAAAACCAAAAGGTGCTGATCCTAAAGGACCTAATATATATTGAGTACCAAATAATTTTATTTTTTTATCTATTTTTGCAGATATGTTTTAAAGCCGAAAAGGTTAAAGTTAATATGATATGGTGAACACAATTTACTTAATATTATTCAAGTTTATGATGACAAAAGGTGCAAATAAATGTTTGATATAATATGCAACATTAACTAGCATTGTGCAATTTATGAGATTTGTATTATTTTGACTGTGTTTATGTGTAATAGATTATCAATTTCAATTTCACTTCATGTCACTATCTCCTATGTTATTTTACTATTGGTTTTTTCTATATCAATCATTATTCATACTTTGGTTTACAATTGATACAAATGATAACAATTGTAAAAATTCATTCATTAATGAACAAAATCTTTCAATCCATTGTTGGATGACATAAAAAATAAATAAAAAATAAAAATAAACTCAAAATAAAATCGAAAGTCCATGCTCAAAAGAAGATAAATTATTATTGAGCTGCTAACATATGAAAGATAAAATTTAAGGGTGGAGATTTTATGGACATACATATATATTTTTTTTTACTGTGGCAATCCCATTCCATCATAAAACATATATAGTGATCACCAACATAATTTGACAAAATAAACCAAAGGCCAATACAGAATTATTCCAGAGACTCTAAACCATCAATATGGTGCTTCATTAACTAAAATTTGAGAAAGCTACCTCAAAATATTGATGAATAAGAACATATATTTGAAACGTTTCCTTGAATTTAGCCTTTTGTAAACCTGAAACCTTGCAATTCTTTCCAGTCAAGCTGAGGAAGATCAGTGCAATATATGATACGGTGAAACACTATTCACGCCCTTCCGGCTGCAGAGACTTCATATGAACGAGTATATCTACGGAAGAATCTATGCATTGTGGGAAATTGAAATGGTAATGTCAAGCACAACACATTTTAGGTTACAATTAATTATAAGAACTCAACCGGAAATGATGTAGTTATAGCGTTGCAAAATTTAAAGACAGTAAAATAAGTTTACAGAGAAGAAAAGAGAAAAAAATCTCAATCAAGTGTTAACTTGTAGTTTCGTCTCTTCTAAAGTTATTATCGAAGTCGACCGAAGGATCAATGTTGCCGTTAGAATGTATCATCCAAGCTGTTATATGTTCCGAGTAAATACAAGAAAACGGTGGTCAAAATTATAATTAACATAAACTACATGATTCATTTCTCAAATTCGAATTCCTTGTTTCAATTACATAATTTTTGCAATTTGTTGCGGAAAAAGAAAGGCGTTATTGTAAATGTAAAGTTAAACTATAGATTAGAGGATACCTCGTTAGATCGATGACGAATCGTGGTGGTTTATCCGTTGCAAGGAGAGTGAGCGAGGAAAAGAAAGATATAAAAAGAAAGGGGGAAGGAAGGAAAAGGAACACATCAAACACGCCACCACACCGGAGGGAGAACCCGGGTATTCCCGTGCGATCTCCCTTAAAACCCACAAATAATCCTTTTTTTTTATTAATTTTTATTGACCTGCCATGCAAGCGCACCTGTCATGGCAAAGGTCGGTTCACAAAGTGCTCCACAACCACTTCATCCCCAAATGTTCATTCTATTATACACACCGAACATTTCCCCTCAAAAATCCTCGTATCATTCTTTAATCCGAATGCCAAGAACTCCACACTGGAACGGCAACAATAACTCGCTGTACCTGCCTAATTTGGTTCTCACGATCTGCCCTATATTCATCGATCCTTCACGAAACAAGCAACACAAATATGATCATCACACTTCTGACAGGTAGATCGGTGACACCGGGCTTCAAATCCTGGAAAAACTTTACACAAATAAGAGACGGAGACGTAAGAGTGATTGACCGTAATCAAGAAAAGAGTAGAATTGAAAAGTAATTGCACCAATTCGTAGGAAAAGCACGATTGGCGAGTAGATCGGAATCCGATCCATGTGAAAACCAGTTGATGAATAGGAAAATGGAACCCTTGATAGGTGATAGGTGGGATAGGAAAGAAAGGGGTGAAGTTGAATTGAAAATAGGGAAAACATACCAATGATTATATATAGGGTAGAAGGGTTGAGATTTCCAATTTTAAACTCGGTGATCTTCTCCAACAGCCAGATTTGGTTTGTTGGATAATCACAGCTGACTTGGTTCTTGCTTGTTATGTTTTCTTATTTAAGTAAAAAATAAATAGTCTAATCTTAACATATTTTATTAGCAAACAACTATTTTTTTAAGAATTATTCAATATTTATATTAAATATAAGAGGGAATATAGAATATTGAAAAGAGAAAAAAATAAATGTATAAGTTAAATAATTTTTATCAGGGTAAAATTAATAAAAAAATTAAATTAAAAAAATTACTTATCGGTAGAATAATGAAATGAGGAGTAATGTTCTCATATGGTCTAACCATTGACTAAACTACCAAAAACATGAGTTTTCAAGATCAAGCCCGTCTTAATACAAATAATTATTTTAATTTTTAATATGATAATATAATATATGAAGCAATATTAACAAAAAAATAAAACAATACGTATAAATACATAAAATAAAAATTTAAACTTCAAAGTATCGATACAAGCATATAAAGAAATAACTTTCTTTAGTATTATCATTTAATTAGATAATTTTATCTTTTAATAAATAAAAAATAATTTATTTATTTATTTAATAAAATAAATAATTGAATAATTTTTGTTTATTTTAAAATAAATAAATAATTTCTTTTGGCTATATAATTTTTTAATACTAATTTTACAAAATTATATATATATATATATATATATATATATATATATATATTTTTTTTTTTTTTTCTTAATTAATTATTCTAAAAAATTATAAAATTTATACAATTATATAAAAAAAATACATCATTTCATAATTTTCGTTGGTGTCATCTTTTAATTACACAATTTTATCCTTTATCAATAAATAAAAAATATTTTATTTATTTATTTAATAAAATAAATAATTGTATTCTTATTATACTTGAGTTGGAATTCTTTAAGGTGAATTAGATTGACTTTTGGTTAACTGAACTTTGTTGGAGTTGGGACCTCTCTAATTAAGTTTGTCGAGGTTTGTTAATGAAATGTACTTACATAAAATTTTCAATTAGTAAGACTTTAGATAAAAGTATATAATTATAGTATCTAATAAACATATGAGATTGAGTGAGTATTTTATCAATAATGAGACTATATTGGTCTAACATTTAAGTTTAAGTTGTTATTATACAAAACTGTTGAGTGGGGTAATAGAAATCAATTTTAATATTAAGTCTTGATTATTTAGATATGTTATCTTTTGATTATTTAGATATGTTATCTTTTTGAAACAGGTAATATTATATTTTGACATTATAACCTATATTTCTATCTGGTAATATTATCTCTTTATATTTTGATATTGGATGGAATAACTTCTCTTTATTTCAAAATAACTAAAACAATCACTATATAATTTTTTTATACTATTTTCACAAAATTATATATATTAAATTACATTATTTTCCTTTTTAATTAATTCTTCTTAAAAAAATAAAACTATAAAATATATACCATTATTCAAAGAAAATATACCATTTGATAACTTTCTTTGGTATCATATTTTAATTGGACAAATTTACCTTTTAATAAATTAAAAAATTATTGAATAAATTTTCTTTATATTAAAATTAAAAAAATATTTTTTCTTTTAAAAATAATGATTATATATTTTTAAATATTATTTTTACAAAGTTATATTTTTTAAATTATATTCTTTTATTTTTTTAATTAATAATCCATAAAAAATAATAAAACTATACAAAATAATAAAATTATAAAATTATGAATACACATGCTGGGAATTGCATGTGTTTTCTCTAGTAATATATAATAAATATAATTCATATATAAAACAACAAAATCCAATATACCACATTTAAGTTTCTCAATAACAAATAAAATTCATTAATAACAGTAAGTCTCTTTTAAGAAAGTGAATAATAACATAAAAATGTTTAATATTTAAGTAATCTATAATATCGAACAATAATGATATGTTACGTATAAAATTGTATTTATTAATATTTATGTAAAAAAATTAGAGAAAAATATTAAAATAATCCTTTTTCTTTTTTTAGTTTTAAAGAATAAAAAATTATTTCAAATAATGTAAAATGACTTTGTTGATTGTTTTTCATCCTAGTATTATAAAGATCAAAGATGTAGAAGCTTATAACATCAGGAAGTAATTAAATTTAAGTAACAAGTTTAAATTTTATTGCTACTTCTTCTGGTAGAATTAGATGTCACAAAATAATTATATTCACTGTATTAGAGAGAAGGGTTAAATGCACTTGAAGATGATAAAAAGTTCTTCATCTTCATAATAGTCTTTATTTAATCATCTTCTCATTTTTATAAGTTCAATATAAGACTCAAAGTACAAAATAACTCTCAAAACCGTTTCATAAATTTCATATTTCCTATATAATCAAAGTCAGAATTAAAGTGATAAATATTAGTATTTATAATATAATTCCTACTCTAAATGTACTCAAACTAGTTAAATGAAATGTAAGTGGAGATTTAGATCTCTCCTTAACTATGGTAAAAAAGTAAGAAACAAAAACACAAAACATTTGAATTTTGAAATGTATAAAAAATAAAATCTAAACAATTTCAAAGGATGAAATGATTTAGGAAGATGATACTTGTAAGTGTCTGTGTTTGTGATTTGAATAGTGATTTTTTCCTTGATTAAGAATTACATATTCAATTTGGGTTTTAATTTGAACTTTCTAATGCTTATTTCTTCTTCTCTTCTTTCACATCATTTGCTTCATTGTTGGTTACCTTTCATATTGTTTTCATATTGTTTTCTCGATTTTGTGAAAGTTTAACTAAGTTTAATAGAACTAAATCATAAAAATTATAAGTCCAAAAAACAAAAAAATAAAGAAAAATGATGACTCTTTTGTTTAGTAAGAATATCTTATTTTCTCATGCTTCTTTTGATTCTTATGTGAATGTGTTGCTCATTTTCTTTTATGTTACTCATGCACTTATGACAATTTGTTTATGGATGTTTCACTAATAAAAAGGTTTGCTTAATTCAAAGCTCTTGAGAGATTTCATAAACTTGTCAGCCGGTGAACTAAGTGCCATTATTAGTGATAAGGATGTGTGAGATCTTAAATCTACACAATTAACTACTTAATTTTTTTTATTGATATTATAGTCAATGATTTCGGTTCAACACACTTTATAAAGTATTTAACTTTGACTACAAGCAAATTAAGTTGGCAAACTAGTTGTGGGAAAGTGTTAAGGATATCAATTTGTCATTTGTGAAACGATAATAGGAAAATTATTTGGCAGAGGTACTTTGTAGTTGCTATTTGATATATCTCATGTAATTCTAGTTTAGACTTTTGTTGTAATGTTCATATTTCATTTAGATTAGGGTCTCACTAAATGCATTGACTTAGAGTCCTTTGGTAAAAGGATCCACAAACATTCTTTCATTAAGTTATGGGATCTTGACAATGATTCCTCATAAATGCCCAATGTACAATTTAAGTGGCTACCTTGTGGTTGTTTCATATTGAACAAGTCTACTATCTTAATGAGCTTAGTCATATTTGTGACAAAATGAATGTTGAATATACTAGAAAACTTTTTAAATGAAAAAAATTGAAATATCAGGTAAGTCTTTGAACCAATCCAATGTAGTGTTTCATAGTGTATCAATAAACATTTTTGTATCAAACCCCATTTATCTACTTGATATCAATAGTTAGGCATATAATATTTTAAAATGACTATCTAAATCCTGGATCCTCGTACCTTGAAAACCATGCAACAAAAATTTTGTATCAAATTATTGTTATATTAGCTTTAATTTAGTCTCTAATGTCTTCTCGTTCCACATGTGTGTCTTGAGAATTTGTTATGCTTTTGTGTTGATTCAATGTGGTGGCGGAATTCCTCTGTTTCCCTATGCAATATTCCTTTTTTTTGTTGAGCTTCATCCACCCTCTCCTTAGCTTTTTCATTTTGTTCATGATAGACATGATCTACTACATAGTGGAAACCCCACCATCGTTATCTAATTAGATAGTGTTTTTTTGAATTTTTATCTTATTCTTACAAGAGTTTGGAAAAGAAAGAACAATTTTATTTAGCTAGAAACAGATACAAAAATGTTTCAATTAAAAGTCTTATACAATATTGTTCTAGCCTCTAGCCCCGTTTTGGATCGTTCTTGGCTAATCCAAATAAAAGATATTTTTTTAGTATTCCAACACCCAATATTTATACCTTCTTTCTAATTATTATTAGTAATAATCAAGTATTAAATTTTAATCACTTAATCGAGACGAACATAATCAAATATAATTATAAAGAATTATAGTTTATGTGGATTATAATTTTCTAACAATTAAATTGGACGCCTAGTAAATGGATATTTTCATTTTGGGGATAAAATTCATCCCACGCTCAGACGGACAAATACCATAAAAAAAGCATTTACAATTAGTTGTTTATTTGATAATGTTTTCCTCGTTTTTATAGGCACGTGAACGGTTGTGATTTAGTTATTCTTTAGTTATGTTATGCTTGACCTCCACAACAACTATCTACTTACAACTTAAGTCACAATGTACCAGTGCCACAATCTAAATGGTCTAAATGATTATGATATTATTCCTACGAGTTAAAAGATTGCATCCAATCGAATTCGATTGTTTGTTGGAGGTTCCAAGAAATTGAAAATATGAAAGTTCTACCGGATCGCATAAGTTGATATCATTTAAATAATTTAACAAGAATAACATTTTTCTATTAATATATTTCTTAACTTGAAAAAGTTAAATTATCCATTTTTCCATAATAAGAAAATTAAAAAACATAGTTTTCCAATTTCAAATTTACTGACAACTGAAAATTCCCTTTTTTTTCAAACAAAGTTGTCTATCGAAAGTGAATAAATAAAAATAGATAAAATAACAAGCTTTAACTTATTATATATAATAAGGGAATCTTGTAGCATTCCTCCTCCGTGTGAATTTTGTTTAGTCATTATAATAATAGTTACAAAATTAAAGTCACTTAAATTTTATTTATGAAAAAAAATGTTATAAATTTTCATATCAAAAGCTTGTTTACAACAATTAATTAAAATGGAACAAGTACAATATAATTGTTTCACTCACAAACTGACAACATTCAAAATAACACTTAATTATTTTCCACAACTTACTTATTTAATCTCTCCCAGAGTCCAACATAAGCCACTTAATCCAGCTTTCATTTGCTACTTCAGGTTAAAAAATAAAATGAATTCAAAACAGACGAAAACTACTATTATGCAGAAATCATCTCTTATTGAGATTTAAGGTATTATTCTCAGCTTTCAATACAGACATCGTATATTATTGAGTAATGAAGAATAAAATGTTTATCATCAAAATCATGCACTTACTGAACCCTTTTTCACTTGCACTTGTCATTTCATCATATTTCATACTTGGTGAAACAATCCGTATAAATCATCCATAGAAGTGATTTAAAAAGTATATTAATAAACACGAGCTTTAGGAGGGAATGTTTCCACCTCATCGTCCAACGTGTTCATGTGCACTGGCCTGTAATCTAACCGGACCTTCTCATTCTCCCAATATCTGCAAATCAATGCACAAAAGCTCAGCTAGCAAAAGCAAAGCACCTCGTAGACGCAAGTATTTTGATCATCAAAAGTGCTTCGGTAAATCAAGCAAACCAAATTCATTTTTGTTTAAGAAGACCAACAAGCCCTGCACTTTACAATTCTGCCTTGACAAAGCAAGAAGCCTAATGGATCACTAACCAGAATATATATACCATGCCCACGGATAGCAGAACAATTAAAATACATCACTCACCACCTGTCCTTGTTTTGATAGCTCTGTACTTTAGTGAATATGAAAATTTGAACTAAAATTACTATATTCAACAGAAAAACATTTGTCGCAATTCGCCACCAAAAATCAATGCATGCTCGTTTTTGAACCATGCCACCACTTCAAATTTGATGGGGTTTACTAAATAAAAGACAGCAAAGACATTGAACTGAATTACATAAAGGCTTATCCCTTCCTGCAATGAAAAGTAAACTACCCAGAGAACGGAGGTTCTCCAAGAAAGGATCACTTAAAGATGGTAAAAGTACCAGATACTGTCAATTAAAAATATTATTCCACTTGCGCCACTGGTTTATTGATTGAATTTTCTACTAATTCAAGAGAATCAAGACGCAAGCTCTTATGCACTTACGAATCAACAGGATTGTATACATTAAAAGCATCAGGATTCCCACTAGAAATGAAGAGAACCAACTCAATCCAAATATCTACTGATGTAAATAGCAAATTAATTGAAACATGACTTACCCCAAAGTGTGTTTCATCCAGTTTTCATCGTCTCTTTTCTGTAAATTAAAAGCAAGCACCGTATTCAATCAGACCGACTATTCATATTAATGGGGTGAAATATATACAGCAGTTTATACTAACCGTGAAGTCCTCACGGGCATGAGCACCTCTACTTTCTTTTCTTGCTTCAGCAGAGTGCATGGTGATGCAAGCATTAATCAAAAGATTTTCCAACTCAATGGTCTCAATCAAGTCAGAGTTCCTGAGAATATTGAGCCATGGAACTCTTAAAATGAACAAACAGATTTGATTCCTTGAAATAATAGGGATCCAAGTGACATCAGACAAAGAATTTTTACCATATCAAACCTCGATCCTTCAACTTGACATCATGGAAGCTCTCCCATGTTTTATCAATTAATTGACAACCTGTTACAGGGTAGATGATATTCAAATAAAGTAGATAACTATAGGAGCAGTAAAGGTGATACGTGTACTTTAGGAAAAGGAAGGGGATAAGAAGAACAATTATTATTGATCAACAAAGTGCTACCTTCTGCTAATGTTTCTTGGGTACGGAACACAGCAGCATTGTTTTGCATTACTCGTTGCATATTCAACCGAATTTTGGAAGTTGGCAATGACCCATTTGAATTTCTCAATTTGTCCAGCCAAGCAATTGTTTTCATACCAGCATCTTTCTCTAAAGGCTTTTGTTTATCTCCTGAAAAATATAAAACAGGTGAATTTTTTTCACCTCATTTCAGCGTGCACAATCTATTTAATAACCGACAATGAATCTTGCCTGGCCTACAGATTTCTGCAACTCTATTTGCACACGCTCTACCAAAAACAACAATGTCAAGAAGTGAATTTGCACCAAGCCTATTGGCACCATGAACTGAAGCACAGGCTGTTTCCCCCGCAGCCATTAATCCAGGAACTACTGCATCTGGATCATCACCTTTAATAGTAACCACCTGAATAAGAAGAAAGGCATATTAGACCACTTTTTTTTTTCATTTTTTCCCTTTGTTTTAAAGAAAATTTAAATGAAAATATAACAAATCCAAAAGACAAGATAGCACGCCATAAAGCAAACAAGTAATCAAGTATGCCATAAATCAAAATTAATAAAAGATATCAGTATTTGCAATGTGATAGACGCAATGACATACATATTCAAATTCCTAGAGAAGTAATTTAAGAAATAAATAGGTATCAATTATTGGCAAGGGAAAATTGAAATAAACAAGAGTCTCCCTCATAGACAGAATGCAAGTTAGTTACAATACGCACGCACACATAAATACATATAGTAATGGGAATAATGTAACGCTACAGGTACAAAATGATTCTCAAAAATATTAGAAAGACATTTAGGTACCAACTTCTTAACCGCGGTTTTCTGATAACTTCATGACCACAACATTTTTCAACACATAAAGATGTCAATCTCAGCTTTATATCCGTTTCCAACTGTTCCTATAGAAAACATCTAACTATCTAACTCAACTATTTAGGTGTTTAGCGATAATACAAATTAAATAGAAAATTGCTTTAATAACATAGAATAATGCAATCCATTCTGGCACATTCTGTCTCTCTTTTTTTGTGTAAGGTACATAACTACAAGGCAATGTAAAGGTTGGAGTCATCAAAATAAAACCCAACAATTATCTGCTGTTGTCTTCTTGTCAACTATTATGCATCAAGTAAGCCGAGAGAATAATTTGTAATAATAGTAAACAGTTGCTCTAGCAAAAAAAAAA
>Ga0209700_104675_pt1 | contig 24290 bp, 14 predicted proteins | sample SiratroredBW_FD_187528 | JGI IMG/M metagenome (GOLD analysis project Ga0209700, IMG submission 187528) | Root nodule microbial communities of legume samples collected from California, USA - Siratro red BW (SPAdes) (version 2) | ecosystem: Host-associated > Plants > Roots > Nodule | place: USA...
ACCTATCAACCCCCCCCCCCCCCTCCCGTGACTTTCTTAGATAAGAAACTTTCTAATGGATCCTTGAAATATACAAAGTTTTTCCTTTTACAAAGATAATCATCATAAATGTAAAACTAGTCAAAAGACTTCTTGAGACATGATACATATGTGAATGCAAAACTTTTATCATGCTCATACAACTCCTCTATGTTACCAAACCCTAAGATCTAAGAGCCTAGTGAGTGTTTTTTTTTATCATTATAAAGCATATAAAAACAAATTTTAGAACCCTCGGATGATTATTATAAAACATATAGAACATTCAAAGTGTTTTTGTTATCATTAAAACCTTCACACAAGGTTTACAAGTCATCAAACATCTAGAGAGGTGTAGACTGTCTAGGTCTTCAACAAAGAAAGCATTTTCTATTTCCTTTGTTGCAAAGGCAATGATAATGTTTCCAAAACATCAATTCATTTGTGGATGATTTTTTAACTTTGCAAATCTGGAATGGGCAGGGTAGTATGTCGACAAAGTATTTTGTCCAGCTAGTTGTGAAAATTTCTTGTTATAAGGAACCCCTAAAACCACCAAGCCTATATTTGGTTATACGCAAATGCTCAATTTATGGAAGATAGAATCGAAGGAGAAGTTTCAGGAAAGAAAATAAAAATCTCTAAGACAAGTTTCCACTTGCACACAAAAGGTTATATTTAAGCTTAAAAGACCAATCTCTCCCATCAAATCAAAAGCCTCAAAGAAATTGATAGAGGAAAACTTAGAGGACTGCATATTGGTCCTTTGACAAGGTTTATGGCTATGAGAATGAAAAAGAACAAGGGTCCAAGAAGACTCTCTTCTTATGGAGTGTGAATTATTAAAACATTTTTTCCCTTTTCTTAACCATGTAAAAAATATAGAAATAGAATATTATGTATAAGAATAGGAATTTTCTTTTGTAAATAGTATAAGCATAAGAGGGTCTCCTCAATTAAGGTTGATTGGTTATTAAAACCCTAATTCCTTAGTTAAATTCATCCACCTCCAATTAGATTTTAATTGGAAAGTCAAAAACCCTAGATAGGAGGTCTAATTTAGCCAAGATACATGCTCGGGAGGCAAACGCTTATAAACACTTAGAAATTCCTTGTTTTACTTGATATGGGGCTTACAATAAGCATCAAACTTGACTTCTTCAGTGCGACTTTGTGCTGCATTCGAAGTCCTACATTCCATAGAATAATGAGTGCAAGGGACTTATGTATCTATAAATAAGACCTCTTACCCGCTAGTACACTTTGAAATCAAACTTGAATTGGGTTGCTATTATGCATTTTCCTAGGATTTTCTCCAAGGAACTCCCCTTGGATGAGGAAACTCTAGTTCTAAGTTTCTTTAGAGAAACTTAGGAAAAGTTTGAATGTTTTTTCAAGTCTTCTGCATCATGTACTAAATATGATTTGTAAAGAAATTACAACAGGATATATTAGCTAGATATAATGGACTAATGAAAATTTAGTACCGTCTAAAAGTCTGACAACTCATCAAATTGTTATGTCATTATATAGTAGTTAATATACTTCTTAAGATGACATCAAAGCCTATTCTAGCAAAGTTGTTGGGCCTATCGAGTCACTTACTAGCAGGCTACCCTTAAATATTTAATGCCACACAAGAGTTGGGAAGTCTCATTGTGAGGGGATGTGTTGGAGATCTCGCATCAACTAGAGATAAAACGTTTTAATAATTTTTAAGGGGTGCAAACCTCACCTTACAAGTCGATTTAATAATGTTGAGTTAGACTTAAAATCCTTCTTAAAACAGTTATACATTGCCACTTGATTCACGTATCAAATTGGTGGGGCCCTTATTGCATGTATATTGTGATTCAAGTGGGGGTCACATTTTCTCCTTTTAACTGCACCATAATGATTAATTTACGTAGCATTTGGTGAATTGGTAAGCGTTTCTCATTCTTATGGCCTCTTTATATAATTATAGTTATTTTGTTCCTTTTTGGTTAAATTTGCACCCCTTTTTCAAAATAGTCTGCCCATTCACCTGGTCCAACACTTTTATTTTTCAACACCCCTTTTTCATATATATACCACATTTTTTAAAACAATAAAAAAAAATGAAAGGATGTTCTCATTTTACTGACCCACCAATTTTGTTATCCGCACTCTCCTTTTTTATATACCCACAAGCTTTATTTTTTAAAAAAAGTAAAACCTGGATCCATTCATTTGGCCCATAATTTCTACTACATGTCACACGTCTTTTATGCATACACCACCATAATTATTATTTTTTTATAATAATTGAATAAGTTTTTGACATTACAATTTCCATAAATAACTTTTAGATACTTATATGACTGTATACGTCATCTCGTATCTAATATTTTAAAAATAATTAAATACGAGTCTTTGAAAAATTAACATTTGAGTATTCGCATGATCGTATGCATAATATTTTATTCAATACTTTTTCCAAAAGATTAAAATTATTTTTCTTCAAAATGAAATTCACTTAAACAATCAACAATATCAGTTAATGATTTATATTATCTCTGGTGTATGACTCATCAAGAGTATTATGAACAGTTGTTCGCATTATATTATACTTTAAATGTGAATTAAAAAAACTTAAAATCTTAAAAATATCAAAATTTCAAAAATTAAAAAATATCATCACAATAACAAATAATTTTTCTATCCGCAACTACGTGACCCTTCATTTTCTATCATGAATGAAAATATGTAGAAGCAATATCAATCATTGTTAGGTCCCAAAATAAAAAATTTAAAAGTAATTTATTTGTTTTTTTTACTTGCATTTGTATTTATTTTTTTTTGGGAAAATGAACCTTCTAAAAAATCACATTCATTTTGCCATTTGATTAAAGGTACTATATTGGGACGGTGCGTTGTAGGATGATAATATCTTTCCTACACGTAATCGACTCCTGGACTCTTAATTTGTTTTCGCCAAACGGTTCTTTTTCAATTTTTTCATAATGTTCCAAAATAAATTATGGTGACAAATCCTCTTTTTTTTTTTTAAATTTTTTCTTGCCCCATCGTGACCCTGGTTGCAATACTAGGAAACATAGTTGATTTTGCCAAAGACAAAGAAGAAAAGACACAAGAAGCATGGAGTTCCATAACAAATAGAATAAGCCTAAAATATGCTAAAATGACGCTTTAGATTTAAGGATTCATGTTTGATTTCCTTGACTTGTTAGTCCCACAACTTTTTGTGTCATGAAGTGTTAAGGGGTTAGGTATCAATATATAAGATCCCTTGGTACATGTACAACTCACCCTTTTTATTAAAATAGACTTGAATTAGCATTATGCATTCTTCTTATTTTCTTGGGCCACACATGACATTAACTTTCTCCTAGTTCTCATACAAGGATCCTTCACTAGAAGACCAATCTGACTTCCTCAAGGGAATTGGAAAAGTTTTAAGAATTTTCTAAGTCTTCCGCTATTTAGAAGAAGGTGCTTCTAGCCAGTAGTCACTCCTTGCCAACCCCTACGAGTATTCTTTGGTAATGTAGTCACTCCTTGCTAACCCTTATAAGTATTCTTTGAAAACGTAGCTATTCCTGACTAACCCTTTTCAAGTATTATTTGACACTTGGTCACTTCTGTTAAAACCGAGTATTCTTTCATATCATAGTCACTCATAACTAACTAATTTAAAAGTATTATTTGAACAGAAACCATTATTGGTTAATAATTGAGTATTATTTATTGAACAATCACTCTTGGCTAAGATGAAAAAATTGTCTAAGCATCAGGGGGTTACTTACTAGATAGATATATAGTATTTCATCGTATACAAAGTTTATGCTATTTCTTCTAGTTTGCTAAGTAAACATGCGTGAGGTTCTTCATGAAACTTCTTATGCATAAGTTTGGATAACATTTTTGCACTATGTAATTAGTATTTCTTTTTCTTCTTCTTGATGGATGACTTTAGATAGGTGTTGAAGAATAATTGCAAATTCGTTTCAGACTGTTTATCAACTTTAGATCACTTGAATGTCGTGTCCCGTCTGATGAGCTTGATTGTGAGGGATGTATTAAATGCACTCCATAGAGCCTTGATTGCTCTTTTCTTCTTTGTGTAACATCCTAATAGTTGGATGTAATTATTTTTTCTTAGACGGTATGCCTTTACTTGAATTTATCTAAAGCATAGAGTCGTACAAAGTACATAGTCTTTCCAAAGTTGACAATGCTAATGCTAGGGAGTTGTTGAAGAAAACAACTTTAGTTATTTATTCAAGAGATTATTTTATGTGACTTGTGCTTGAACATATCTCATTGGCAGACGAAAGTGACAGACATTCCATGCAACATAGAGTGAGCATATAAATGTTTGTATAGTACGATGTTAGCTTCTATATGAGTATTTTTTTAGCATATTAAATCCTTGTTGTGCGTCAAATAAGTCTACACAGTGTTAAATTATCTGTTAGAAAAAACATTTACGTCTTATATGATTTAATGTAGAACAAATACTATTGTCTTACAAATGAAACATAAACATAACCATAATTTACACTTTGTTGTTTTTAACACTCAATCAAAATCATAGGTGTTGAACTTTTCCTTAACATAAAGTCTATGACAATTTGTTTGGATAGCTTAAAGATGAAGATTATTGACCAACACCACAAGTATGCACCAATTATGCAAGTAAAAGAAGTTCCGAATATCATCCAAAATCCTCTAAAATAAAAATTAAAAATATGGACATAAGATAATAAGGGTGCTTAAAGTGATGTTTCTATTATTAAACATGAGACTCATTGTCTCGAACAATCCTTGTCTGGGAGGCTTAACTTTCCATCAATAAATTATGTTGTATTTTTTATAATAAGTCATTTATATCAAACAAAGCAATAAATCCTTTACTTATGCATACAATTTTAATTTAAATTCAATTTTATCTTTTTATATGAGACTCCATATGTTTAACATGTGTCATTCTACATGTTTAACACATAACACCTTATAGGTATAACTTGTGACACTCTGCAAATTTGACACATGACACATAACATGTTCGACAATAAACACTCTTAAATTCCACACAACATGTCACACTTTACATATCATACTACTATATATTTCACATGGAGCCATTTACATATTCCACACGAACCACTCCTCAAATTTTATTTGTTTAATTTTATTTAAACAAATATTACTATTTTACACAAAATGATAAAAAAAACATATAATTATATCCTATTAATAATCAATTCAATTTTTATACATATCGACATTTTTTAAATCTTACATATTTTCATATATATATATATATATATATATATATTAAACTTCTAACACATTAATTATCATAGCTAATATAATAATTATTACCTAAGTTTAAGTCAATAAAACAATTAAAATTTATTTTTATTATAATTTTTATAACCATTATTAATATTCATAATTTAAATTAAAGATAAAATTATAAAAAACTTTATTATTCATTTTTCCGTTTACAAGTTTTTAAGAAAATAACAACGAATCTACTAATCTCTTTCATCATATTTGTTAAACTAAATTTTATTTATATAACAATACATTAATTTTATTATTCAATCGCTTTTTTCATTAATTTTTATCCAATAAATTTATGAAGTACAAAACTTACACTATTAAATGTCATTCATATTTTTTACATTTTAAATGCTTAATTTATTTATTTCTTACTTTTTCATTTTCTTTTATGATTATATATAAATCAACATTCATATTGAATATCTTAATTCAACGTAAAATCAGAGAATTAATTTTTAAAATCATTATTACATTTATTTATACTTTGTGTTTTCTTAAATTTAAATTCACGTTTTTTTTAAAGAAGTTTTGACTGGAATTCAGTTTTTTAGAAATTAGATTGTGACTCCTTTACCCGTTCAAATCGTTCAAATTACAGAAACACTGATAAGTTAGAAGAGTCGAATTCTAGCAGTGAATGAAAAACCATAATATCCTTGTAAATAATGTGTCAAGTGCGTTTGCTATTTGGAGAAATAAAAGGGGGAGTGTTGTGAGAGAAAAAAGAAAAAAATCGAACGGGATCCAAAAAAAAAGAAATAAAGATTGTAGTTTATATGTTTCCCGCCAAAAGTAAACCTTTGTTCCCGCCAAAATATGCCTCTCATATATCTAACCATGGCCAAAATTTTCAAAGATCTGCCACTATCACGCCATGGACATCGACCCAAGCTCCCGAAAGCGGACCCGTGCCTCTGCAACACTCACCCCAAGCATCACACAGTTTCTTCTTCGCCGGAACCGCTCCGGTCTATTCCGGTTCGAACCCGTCCTGACAGATGACGAACCCTACTTTCCCTCTCATACAACCAATGGCAAGAAACCCAAGCGTGACCCCGACGAGCCTCCTCGCCTTCTGATGAAGGACCTTCGCGCCAGGCGAGTCTATTCGCCTCCGCAGACTACCAACTCCAGTTTGATCGAAGGCTCGTTTCCCAAGGGGACTGCCGAAGATTCCAATTGTACGGATGGGAAACTTGCCGGAAGTCCCGATTTGGGGCTTTCTTGCGAGGCTCTGAGCTTCGATCTGGGAAGCTCTGAATCCTTAGAAGAGAGCAGAAAATTACAAGATTGCAGGGTAAATAGCGACAGAGATTGTTCAGAGAAAATTGATGGTTTGGATGGAGCAGCGGTGCCGGCGACTTTACCTGATCCTGAGGTATGTGTTGGTTCAACTTCAAAGGTTAATGTAGATGAAGCAGAGATTACTTTCAATGATACACCTACTACGGGGATAAGGAGCACGAAGAATGGTTCTTCTGTTGTGAGCCAAACTGTAAGGCCCTGGCATTTTTTTTTTTAAAGTTTTCATTGTATTTATTCATATTTTTTCAGTGAACTCGTTTTATCCTTTGAGGGAGATAGTGACTGACTTTTCTAGTGGATGTTCTATCATAGACTTAGTTGGTAGCTCTAACTTCAGTCATGGCGAATTTTGAGATTAGGTTAAACGAGTTTTTGTGGGACTTGGTTAGAATACCAGTAAATAATTCCGTTTTAAAAATTCTTGTTGCTTTGACAACTTAGTTTTATAATTGTAGTTATTTGGGTTCTATATGCAGGTTCTCAGACCTCGTTTCCGGGGAAAGTTGTACAGGGCCCCAGGTTCTGTCAATTACAGAAGGTTGTTTCCGTTTCTTAGAGATACCGTGAGAGATGATTCTGGTAAATATTTGTGCTGCTGACCCCTTATTAATTTACTGCTTTAAATGATTATTTAGTTGAGTTATCTTTGATGAATTGTTTTAATTTGTTTGGTACGTTTTGCAGGCACACCAAAATTGGGTTTTAGCCAGAAAAATGAGGACGATGGACAGGAGTTTCAACATCATTTGGCTTCTCAAAATGAAGAGGCTTCTAAAGAAGCACTCAAGACCGACGGTTGCACCATGCATGGTACTAATGGGTCAAAATTGACATCTCCCACTACTTTCTTGAATATCAAATGCAATTAGATTCAAAAGAAGTGACTACTGAGTGTTTATTTGTCACCTGCAGAAGAAAAATGTTTGAGTGAATTGAAGGTGAATGCGACTGCAGATTATGCTGTTAACGTTTTTAGAAGTGGTTTACCCAATGATGGCTTTAGTCAATTGTCTTGCCACACAAATAATCTTGTTTGCAACGAGCCTAGTCATAACAGTGCTTGTACCCCAGAGGAGTTTGGCTTTTTGAATGAAAAATGTCTACTGACCACTCCTCCCAGTGCTGATATATATGATAATTCAGAGGTTAATGTTAAACCCATGGATTTGACTACAAGCACCCAAGAAAATGCTGGTGAACGGTTTTGTCTGAAAGCTGACAAGGGGAAAGATTCCTTCAAGAGTAAATCAGTACGAATCTGTCCTTTGTTTCTTATATTGTTTTTCCACCAATTCTGTGTTAGACATTTGATTACTGATCTTTGCTAAAGTATAATTATGTTACCTAAACAGACTAGGTCTCGAACAATAGGTGACGAAAGATTTTATGATATACGTTTAGATAAAACTTTTGATGTTGTTGTGTGTTCCATGCCTCCTCAAAGATTAAAAAGCAAGATAGAGAAAAACTTAGACTGAGACTCTTTCCTATATTATTTCAGCAATTGTCAACACTGAATATAAACATCAACTTACAAAGGAAAAGGAAATCTCTTCCTTTCACACAGGACATTTCCTGTCACAACAGCTAAAACTCTCCTTACAGGCATATATAGGCTTTCTTAGAAAGTCTCGCCCCCAAAACAACTAACTTAACTACTTTTATTTCTTTCTATAATACATTTTTCCATCCCCTCTCATTACTTCCGTGCCTAGGGTTTTTCTAGAACCTCATGCCTGTATTTTAGTAATACTGACAATAATGGTTGTACACTTCATGGAAATTTAAATATGATCTGTAATGTTCATGCAGGTGCCCAGACAGCGTTTGCACAAGAAACTTTTTAAAACCCCAGGTTCTGTCAGCTATAAAAGGTTGCTTCCATTTCTAATGGATCTTTCCAAAGATGACTCTGGTAAATTCTTTGTGTATTCAACCACTTTAATTATATAATTTAGATATTGATTGTGGATAATGAAAAAGCTAATTTATATTACAGATACATCCAAATCTGATCATCTGACTCATAATCAAGAAGAAAAGGAAGATGTGCATCCAAAGAGGTTCCAACTTCCTTTGTCATCTCAAAGTGAAGAAGCTTCCATAGATGGAGACAAGACAGACAGCAGTCCCATGCATGGTGCAGTTGAATCCAATGGAGTGGAAAACTATGCACTAGTTTATACTTCTAATGAGTTATCTCATGTCAAGCAACCAATATTGACACCTCAAGACTTGCCTGAATTGCCAATGCAATGGGACTCAAAGGAAGTGGTTGGTGAGGGTTTATCTGCTCTCTCTGTCAACGAACATATGGAGAAAATTGTTAAAGATGAGTGCTTGACTGCATCAGAGCTTAATCCATGTTCAATAATGGAGGATGATTTTCACTCTGCTAAGACAGTTGCAAGTGTTGCGAACCGGGAAGTACAAAACAAGATATCCAGACGACACAAGAGCGAGTCACCACTCAAAGATCAAAGTAGACTTTCTGTCAACGGTGATGTCTCTGAGCCTACATTTGTGCATCATTCAAATAAAGAAAAAGGATTGACTATCGGTTATGATGAAAACAAGCAGTTTGTGAATCTAGAGGAGCGTGAATCTGTTGATGGGAATGTCACAAGTTTAAACCATGTCCGGGTTTCAAATGATTTACTTCGATCACTATCTGAGAAGATTATCTCAGGAGAATCTGACAAGGGAGGACATAGTGGTGACAAAGTTGGAAGTGTACAGAATGCCGTAGTTTTATGTTCAACGACGCCTTCAGAAGGTAGTGATAATGCTAGAGAAGTAAAAGATGACTTTGAATCCAAGATCACACCGGTGAGGACCTTAAGTACTGCATAAATGTATTTCAGAACTTGCATGAACAACATTACGATTCTACTTTCCTCACGTTGATTTAACTTGTATTTTGTGGTTTAGAAACAGGTTCTTAGACGTTGTCTGCAGTTTAAATTGTTGAAACAGGCCGGATCTTTAAACTGCAAAAGACTGCTTCCATTTCTATTGAACAGTGAGAAAGATAATTCTTGTGAGTATTGTTTTTTATTCTCGTGGAAGATATACATTTAGTTTTGTTTTCTTTTCCAATTTTCTTCTTGGCCAAGGTGTAAGTGATTCAAATGGCTGTGTTCCTTGGAACATTGTGCAGGCAATTCTGGTACTCAGCATCAAATAGGATTAAACAATGATAGTTCAAGCCAAAAATTTCAAATTCCTGAATTTCAGTCATCTCATGATTCATGCGAAGTAATTCAACTGCAAGATGAACAAATTGCATCCAATGGACTCTGCAAACCAGAGAGTTCCACTGATCCATCAATTTCTGATCACGAAATAGCATTACCAATCATAACCAAGGAGGAAAAAGCTACACCTCCCTTGCCCAAAGCATCAATTTTCTCCGAAGTTAAAGGAACTAGTTCTTTTCTGATATCTTGTGGGAAACAACCTGAGACACACAAATGTGATCAGAGTCTGTCTCAACTGAAAGTAGTAGAACAACTTGGAGACCCTGCCGTCGGTTTCAGGAAAGGAATTTTAAAAAGAAATCCAAGAGGATGCAGAGGGCTTTGCACGTGTTTGAACTGTGCTTCATTTCGCCTTAATGCAGAAAGAGCATTTGAATTTTCTAAAAATCAACTGCTAGATGCCGAAGAGGTTGCCCATGGCCTTATGAAGGAACTATCTCATCTAAGAAATTTGTTAGAAAAACCAGCTGATAGTGTCAACATCAATCCAGTTTTTGATGGAAGCCTGGTTAGTACCAGTGTTTTTTCTTGTCCTTTGCATAAAGTTTTTTGGATTTAATGAGTTTACCAATGAACTTGTAATTCTTGCCCTTTCCATGCGTGTATATGCAAAATACCGATAATAAGTGTAAAAATAAGAGGCAAAATAAGGTTTTTTTTTTACCCCTGTACCTTTTAGGTTGAAGAAGCTTGCAGGAAAGCATTTGCAGCAGAAGAACTTGCGAAGGACCGTCTTAATCAGATGCGCGATGATCTTAATATCCATACCAGAATAAGAGTAAGTGCATGGTTATACCCAAAATTGGTTCCTTCATTTGAACGAGTAATTTATTTTAACTTGGTTATGCAGAGCTTGGAGGCAACTAGGGTGACGTTTGCTGTTAATGCTGAAGAAAAAATCATTAAACTAGAGGGCTAATTGTCCAACTTTATTGGTGTTTTGAAACTTGAGGAGTGTCATAGTAAAGGTAGACGAGAAGAGCCTTACTGCTGTATTTTTGTAGTTTGTCATCGTAAATGCATTTTTGTCGGTTATTAACGTTTCAACATAGATATATTTTTTTATATATATTTTTATTTATTAAAGTTCAAAGATCATTAATTTAAATAAATGTAAAAAAATTACTTTCTGATATTTTTTTAATATTTATCAAAACTATTAAGTAGTACTGTTTTTTTGTTACGATTTTACTACTGTTTAAGTTAAATTAAAATATCAATTTAACATACATTTATATATATATATATATATATATATATATATATATATATATATATATATATATATATATATATATATATATATATCAATTTGTATATTATATACATCAAATATATTTTGTATGCGTCAAAGTTTAAAGTATTTTTAAAGTCTTCAGAAGGCAAAGTATGATCAATTCAGAAGACAATATGTTTTGTAGTTGTCCTCCTGATAAAGTACTTATTATATCAATTCAAAATTAAAACACGAATATTTTTGGTCGAATTGGCTTAAAAATATCCTCCACTGGAAAATTGTTCTGACAGCTTGGATTCGTCGTTTTTTCTACTTTGGCACACTGTTCAGTAAGTCTTTTGATTTAGGTCTGAATTTGGTTGTCATATATTCAAATTCTAATCTTAGTTTAGTTGATTTGGCATCCGAAAAATCAACTGGAATTTAATTTTTGAAGAACCGAATTTTAGGCTCTTTTTTTTTTCATTTTAATTTATTAAATAATATAAAGGAGAAAATTTGGAAGAAATAATTAATTGAAAATAATTGTTTGGAAGAAATATTGAAATTAATTTTAAAAATAATAATAATAATAATATTTGATTATACTTAATAAGTGTGTAGGATTTAATTATTTGGAGAAGTAAAAAGTTAGATAAAAAAAGTGAATATATTTAAAAAATAGATAAATTTTAAATAAGAGAAATTTTTTGAAAAAAATAAAGGATTGTTGCAAAATAATGAAATGTATGCGATAAACTAAATTTTACTTAGTAATGAACAGTATATTAATTATAAAAATAAGTGTATGTAACATAAATTTAGAGACATAAAATTTTCATAAATAATGAATTTAGTACATATATTTTAAGGAAATATAAATTTAAAAAATATGTAAAATTTATGAATAACCAGATGAAAGAAAGACTAAAAGAATATTGAAAAGTTTTTTATAGTTAAAATTTGTGAGTTGTGTGTAATTAATATTTTAAATGAAATAAAAAATGTATAGAAATGCATTTTTAAGTAATAAATTTTTTAAAAAATATTATTGTACGGAGGTTAATGAATGTAAATAAAGTTTATATTTGTATAATAAATAAATTAAAATTTGGGTTGGAAAAATGTGTTATCATAGGATTTTATTTATATTAATAATTTTATCATATAAAAATTTTCAAAGAAGTAAAGTAGAATGAATAAGAAAACATTCGAATACTAGTTAAAGAAAGGTAATATACAATTGGATGAAAAATAAAAATAATAAAAATAATTAGTTATATGTAGATTTTTTTATGTTGTGATGATTGATATAGATATTATCTTCTAAGTTAAAAACTAATTTGTTTGGTGTTGTTTTGTTGTAAATCTTTGATTTGGGTAAAGAATTCTAGTTGAGTTTTATTTTTTTTTTCTCCAACTCTTGATCATTTGTGTAATATTAATATTAGATTTGATTTTAGGATATCGTGCACTGTGTTTTTGATTAACTACTCTAAGGGGATGACAATAATTGATTTTGGTCTTCGTATTGTAATAATTAAGTTATGTTGTGTATCTGTTGATGAAAAGACTAGTTGTGTTGGATTATCATTATTCTTGGGTGTTTAGATCTGTAGGTAAGACCGCAATTAGTTGGACTTTCCATTACGGTGACTCTTTGAATAATGCCTCCAAAGTAAAGTATGACTTACATTAAAGTGATAACATTTGAGTTCATAGAAGAGGTTAGAGTGGGTTGGTTTAAAAGTGTCATAATTTGTTATGTAGATAGCATACAATTCAATGATTGTATTCAAAGGAAAATGAGACTTACAAGTTATCATTTTATGTACATGGACATATTTTGAAATCTAAGTAGCGCGATGCATAAGTTGACAGTAATACAAGTTGTTTAATGAGAGACTTAAGGTGCATTTGTATGGTATGTGAAATAGTGTGGGAGATTGACATTGGAATTGAACACCTTCATCGCCTTGTGTAATTTGGTCATTTGAAAATAGAGCAGCGAGATAAAAATTCAAAATAATTTTTAACCTTTGTGATGTTGTAGTACTCCATTTGAAGATGAATGAAGTTCAACGATGACCATATAGAGAGAGTGAATTTGTTTTAGTTTTCTGAGAAAGTATTGTTATGTTTTTGTGGTGTTAAGATGGTATATAGTTTCATTTATAAAGTGGAAATTGCATCAAATGCTTAACATACGTTCCTAGTAACATGCTTTGTTAGCTATTAGCGTCCCACTAATTAATCCTAATATATATGGATTTGCGTGGACATTAAGTTCCTCTTCAGATGGTTGTTCTTGAAGTGGCATCATCTCCTCTCTTAGCCATTTCAATTTCACCATGGACCCAACTAGTGACTCCCTCTTTGTAGGGTGTCACTACCTGGATCACGACGACGGACAGTGATTCGAAAAAATAAATTTTTAATAAAAAAGAGTCACCATCATATATTATTATGGAAAAAAGGATAAGACAGTTTTGCAAACCAGAGATGACTTCGGGAGTCGGTTACGTGTGAGAAAGGTCTTAACACCTCACAATGCCTGTTTTAAGACAATATCTTTAATTAAATGAATAAAATCAAATGTGGTTTATTAAATGTTTATTTTTCCAAAAAAATTAAAATAAAAGCAAAATAATAATTTTTAAATTAAATGACCCGACAATGATTTGCCTTGCTCCTACGTATCTTTATCCATAATAAGAGAAGAATCAGGGTATACGTAGTTCTAGAAGATAGTTGATTTTTCTTTTTTACTTAAATACAACCACATACTTTAATTAGTGCATTCCACATACTTATATACTTAAATACAACCCTGTAAGATTACAAAAAGGGGTTTCCAGGCTTTTTCTATGCACAAAAAAGGGATCCTCCAGTTTCCCCACGTGTTCCTTCAAAAGGAGGCTAAAAACAGGATTCATAACCACATCCATTCTATCATGTATCTCCCATGATTTTGGTATTGAATATGCCGAAGTTTCTAATGTCCCACATATCAGCCTTAGAGACATAGTATAACTTTAGACAAACAAAAATCCATGGTGGATTTCTTGGAGCATCCTTCATTCCATCATTGCCACCATCACCTTCTACTCCAAGTAATTTGTTCATCTTCCTTCTCAACGCCAAGATTTTCATAAAAAGGGTCCAACTACTCCAAGTAATTTGACGTTCTACGATGTGTCGATCTTCATTTAGTGTATATCGTACCTTTGTATAACGGGTGAAAACACCATGCCACAGTCCAACACGCACCTCAAGACGCATATTCATAAACTTGACCCATTTACCAATTCTCGAAAGGTGGAGGTGACTCTTCTTCGTAACATCAAAGAAACAACAACCACACAATGTCGTCAGAGCCAGACACAACAACTTTTCGAGCGAATGTTGGAGTTGTTTTTATTTGAACAGTAACAACAACAAGTTCTGATCCATTTTCTTATTATTTGCGTAAGCACACACAAAGATCAAACTATGCTATACAGAGTGGGCATTCAAAATGCAGCGATGAACGGTAACATGGATGCAGCATCCATCGAGCCAAGGAATGTAGCAAAACAGTGAAACAATGGAGTGTGGTTGAATGTGCGAGTGTGTTCGTTGTCAGTGGAAGTGGTGACTCAGGCTTGAGTTACCTCCACAAACACATAAATAAAGAAAACAATAGTGGGGTGAAAGGAGAAGATGACCGGAGCCTCTTCTCCGTGTAAATGCAGGTGGTAGAGAAGCATGGATATAATTTTTAAAACTTGAGCTACATCGATGGAAAGAGAGCTTACCTGTTGAAGCATTGGGTTCGAAAGAGGTGTTCTTTAGTGGTTCAGGAGCTTTTATTCTCCAGCGAGCTCAAGCTTTCTCCGACGAGCTGTGTGAGTTATTCTTTCTCTGCCACCTCCAATCTCCTCACTCACAAGACCTCCAAAATGTTCTCCGGATGCAAACACTTTCTCTCAACTCTCTACCAAATCCTCAAAACACTCTCCTCGATTTCCGAGTAGAAGCCAATCCCCCTATCCCTGTGCATGAATGCCCTTTATAGACGCAATAGCTGCTCTATCATTGTTTAATATTTATTATTTTTCTCTTCCCAAACGACACTAGCATGGGACGTGCCTCCGCTGTGCTACACGTTACTCTAATTTCCCAAATCTCCTCCAACGATCCTAGACCATGATGTCCATGTCAAAGATACAATGAATTTTTTTCTCAATTCTGTGTGATCCATGTGTTCTTTTTTTTATATGCTCCTCGTCCGTTTTGTTTCTTTCTTTTCTTTATTTTTTTCTTGTTTTGTCTTATTTTATTCTATTTTTTTCTTTTCTTGTTCTTTTTTTCTTTTTCTTTATATTTATTCTTTCTTTTCTTTTTATATTATTATTATTATTTATTATTTTCTTTTTTTTAGTTTTATTTTTTCTCTTTTATTTATATTTTTTTAATTTTTTAATAATTATTTTTTTTAATATTTAATTTGTTTAGTAATTTTTTATATTTTCCATAATGGGAGTAAAATCAGTACATACGTAGTTCTAAAAGATAGTTGAATTTTTTTATTTTATTTTTTCACTTAAATGCAGCCACATACTTTAATATGTAGAGGTGATATACTTACATACATCCACTTACTTTAATTAGTGCATTCTACATACTTATATACTTAAATATAGCCTTGGAAGATTACAAAAAAGGGGTTTTCAAGCTTTTTTATGCACAAAAAAGGGATCCTCTAGTTTTTTCATGTTTTCCTTCAATAGGAGGCCAAAAAACAGGATTTATAACCATATAAATTCTATCATGTATCTCTCATGATTTTGGTATCGAATATGCTAAAGTTTCAAGTGCCCCACATATCAGCCTTGGAGACATAGTATGACTTTAGACAAACACAAATCCATGGTGGATTTCTTGGAGCATTCTTTACCCCATCATTGCCACCATCACATTCTACTCCAAGTAATTTGCTCAGCTTCTTTCTCAACTTTTCAACGCTAGGATTTCCATAAAAAGGATCTCTCCACCCTCAGCAAATATATAAGTATGGATTCTAGCAATTGAATCCTCTACTGTTAGACACATTCTATATATCCCAGCAGGAGAGTAGAGTTCTTCAGCTTGACATGACATTGTTACTACCACCCGAACAACACAGTTGAATTTAACTGTCACCTCTGAATGAGCTAGGACACTCATTAAAAGAACAAGTGTCACATCATCACGAGGACTGATTGTTGTAATAGGCGAGGCTCAGGGAAGCTGCCATAAGGCATCCTTTCAGATTTCAAATATAGTCTCTCATCAAACAACCTTTAACGTTCTACGATGAGCTGATCTTCATTTGGTGTGTATCGAACCTTTGTATAATTTATATTTTTTATGATTATGAATTAAAAAAAAGAGCATTAATAAAAATATTGTTTTCATTTTTGACCAGGACGATATCGGGTGTTGACATAGGGGTTATGCCAAAAAATGTGATATACATTTCTTCCTAATTGGGAAATGAGATGTATGCATCTTTAGTCTCCTCCTCTCTACTAAAGCTTTTACAAATCATGATCACCCTTTAGATGTCTGAGCTTTGCAATTTCACCAAACCATGCTTGCTTTAGCACAGGAACTGCTAGAAGGTGTGGCTTAGACATTGAATGGTAGTAGGACGACACAATGCTTCCTTTTGGATCTTAATTACACAAAGAAAATTACTCAAACTTATGTCAAAGTATTCAACAACTAAGTCAATCACATGTAAATTAAGTTACCATGGAACCAATGTAGGCATATTTGTGCTCTTATTGCTTCCGCAACAACATTTTACACTAGTTAAAGGAACTTGTAAACAATGGAGTTGTAGTATGCAATTTAGGTTCACTTGTAAGTCTCGATTATGAAGTAAAGATGGTGTAATATAAACATTGGACCTATATATAAAAGAATGTGGAAGTAGGTGATTCATTTTTATAAGTTGAATACTATAAGTTCAATCATGTTTGTTCATTTGAAGGCCCATTTAATGTGTACTATTTGTTAAAAGCTGGTGTTTTAATCAATGTGTTTTATAACTTTGAAAAAGCCTAAAAGGTCATAAATGTGTCTCAATTATCATTAAGTCCTTTAGGTTCATCTAATTTGGATTATCCGTTAAAAGGTAGTGCATTGATTTATGTGCTATGTCATCATTAAAAAGCCTAAAAGGGTCTTCAATGTGTGTTAGGTATCAATCATTAAAAATCATGGTCTATAAATTTACCAGCTCTCGAGTTAATGTTAGTTATCTCTTAAGTGACAAAATAGTTAATATAGTTATTTCTCTGTACCTTCACATTGTGATACATGACAATGTCGATTAGTTTGGACAATAACGACTCATTTGTAGTAGTTTTCCATTTCAATGGTCGTTTTGCTTCCACAACGAAGGTCTTATACCTTAGATCTCATATTTATAAAGTTGTAAGGATACCTTATATATGATTGTTCCTTTCGTATTGTGATTCAATCAATGTACACTGTGTTTGGAGTTCGCCATGATGCACAACACATAAATTATATTAATGTAAACCACAATTCATAGATTGAGGTCACGTTTCATACCATGTTATTGAAATACTAACTAATGAAGACTTATCCAATATTGATTAATTGAAAGGTTGAACTCAATTGTTATAGTTTCATGGAATTCAATGCAACATTTACAAGGTCTGTTGACGAAATTGTGTTCCTTATCTGTCCACCAATAAAAAAATATCAACCACTCCATGAAATGTCAATGGTTATTTTATGTACTATTTTTCATGTCGTTGTTATTTGTTTGGTTATTCAACTTTAACACAAGTTGTTATTTTGCTTGTGATCATTAATCGTAGAAATGAATGAGATAGTTGTCAATATTCCACTGCTTGTAACCATACTCAAAAGATATGTTAACAACAAAATGATATTTAAGATTAAATGATACTACTAAGGAAATTGACCACCAACATTAGATTCCATTAACATTGTTCAATTATTATGGCAAGGATCCAAATCTTTGTACCCAGTGACCGCCTACAATTGCATTGTACACTACACATTAATAATAATTATTGCTTTTTCATATCTATTATGCACCACTCATTAAACATAACACATGATGAACTTAACCATCTATGAATATGGCCACTACCTACCTATTATCACTAATCCAACACCTAAAGCAATAGACATGACTTCGACAATGTTTACTATGGTAGTGTTTCACAACGACGACATCATTACATATGATAAATACTTTACTCACTATGTCAATTAACACATGACTTAAGTTAGTATCACAAATGCAATAACAATGTTCAAAATGAAGCAAACTATGCTTAATTCATTACAGCAACAAACAAGTTGTATGTTGTCGACTTTCAATGTAGGTATCCAATCTATATTTCTGCTACCACATGTTCGTATAGTTCATGTAAGATTTTTGAAGATAAAGATGTAGAATATTTGTTCTTTATGGCAACAGAACATGCTTCCCAAGTTCAGGTTGAAATAATGACATGCATCTTTGAACACAACCCACACCCAACCTCTTTGGTGTCTTTTTATGATATGGAGAAGAAATTGAGTGGTTATCTGAAGTTAGAGTGATGTTGTAATGAATAAAAATGTACTATGGATTTCCAATTGATGTTTAAGTTATCACTTTCTTTATTAGGAGAATTATTCTCTCTTTAATATCGAAGAGCAACATTTATTAACGACTGTCATTTTCTACGCGAAGTACCATGACCATCTATCACATCAATGTCAACTCTACACTGACTTTTGCAATATTGTGTTGATGTAGCAACCTTAAACGCAGTGCCACAACTACCATTCTTTTCAATCTTCACATGCATCGAAACTTTGCCTTATGGGCCATTCTTGTTATGCATGCCCCGATTAATTACCACTCGACTCACATGACCACCCCAATTTGCAGGCCATTCAGATGATCACCTAAATTGTTGTGCAATAATTCACATGATTGCCTAAATTGTTATGCAATAATTCTCATGGATGACAATGTAAGTCCACATTCCAATCACATGTCACCTTAAAATATCATGCCACACATGACCACATAAATTGTCGTACAATAATTCACATGGGCGTAGTATATGTTAGTGTCCCACTGCCATGTCCGCCTTAAATGTAGCGCCCTTGACATGATTTCTTAGAGGTTTGTGTCGTGTGGCATGAGTACGTAAACTCTTGTCCTATTTTCATGTTTGCATAAAATCTCGTGTGATTCATATGATCGCCTAAGGTTCGTGCTTCATCATATGAGTACTTAAACTTTCGTGCCACTTACATGATTGCCTAAACTCTTATACCATTGACATGATTGCCTAAATTCTTGTACCATTCACACGACTGCCTAAACTCTTGTGCCACTTACATGCCCACATGAACAAATGTGTCTCTTTTCTTTATAAATAAGATATAAACCTTACCATAACTTCCCTCAACAATTCCTCCTCACTTCATACTTTCTTTGATTTCTTTCTAAAATTTTAGAGTCACTTTCACTGCTTTCTCTCTATCCTTTGAGAGTTCCACAAGTTGTCTTCCTTTTTCATTTGAGATGACTTATGTAATTCGAACAATCACTTATGATGTTGGTCAAATTGTTACTTATCCTGAAATTAGAGTTTTCTTACAAAGGAACGTTGTGATGATGTGTATTCACAGAAGAATGACATTTCAAGAATTTAAAGAAATCGTCCTATAAAAATACCATTGAGGGCCACACGAACAAATTTCCTAGGTGATCTATAAATACCCATTCAGGTTGCTAGTGAAGATGTGTACTACACTACAACTCAGCTTATGGATGACATATTTAGAAGGCTCATCAACATAAAAAAAACCCAACTTTAGCCGACACTAAGATATGCATAGGCTACCATACATGTATTTCTTACATTCATCACATTCAATGTTCACACTACCATAGAGAACACGTTCTTCTTGACCAACACTAACTCTCACCTATACAACTCACACCACAAACCTTTGCTTTAAATAACACATATTTAGGATTGGGAAACTGATATATAATTCTACACCCAACTTCTAATTGGTCAATTTGTATCAAATTTTTCCCCATCACCCATGCAAACCTATCACCATTACCTCTTATTTACCCGAAAATGAAATTGTCTCATTTTTCTAATTCTACACTATGTATGATATTTTCTACTCCCACTAGCTCTCATAAGATTCCCTCAACATCTTTAAGGCCTTTCAATGATCATGAGGATTACATCCTCATTTAACATGCATATGATAATGATTTCCTCCCATACAACATGAACCCGAACATTATTTACCCCATCTGTACATCCCTCCGCAACACTTCCAAGCATATACCACACTTCTTCATGAACAAAATGTTGATTTCGGTCATGCATTTGACGTTGAGTAAGTGGAACATTTACTTGAAACATCATTTAAGGGAATGAAGTTCTATAACAAGGAATAACTCGTGGATGCACTAAACAAGTTCCATATATTGAACCACTGTACATACATGATCACGCATTTCAAAACCTCTAGATTAAGAGTCCAGTTTGTTCACCGTCATTACAACTAGAAGTGTTGGACAATCTTGCATGCCAAAGAACAAATTTGAGAGATTCAAAAGTTAGATGGAGTCCATACCTATGCTAAGTCTTTGCTTTCATAGGACCATAGTAGGTTAGGGTCACACATTGATGGAGTACGCTCCAGCGACATTAATCAAAAAATAAAGAGGACAAAGAGCCAAAGGAAGAATTAAGAGCTTTCTAGAAGATTGGACCCATCTCATCCTATTTGGGCTTTTAATCAGCTGCTCGTGCCCAAATACAAACATGAAGAAATCCCTGTGGAGAAAATAGAGTATTAAGGAGAAGTCCTCTAATTTGTATAAAGTTTTTGGAATAGTTTAAAATAATTTGGGCCTTGTATTTGGACCAAGTAGAATAAATTTGGACCTTGTATTTTTGGGCCATGTAGTGTAAGTTTGGGCCTTGAGGTCTATAAATAATGTTGGGCTTGATTAAGGAGTCCAAGTAGCACAAGGAGCTCTCTCTCCTTGTGCCACTTGTCACCACCTTGTGAGAGCCTTTAAGTGCAAGCTAGGTTTGGGAAGTCTGTCATAAAAACTAGGGTTAGAAGCTTGTCGTATAAGCTAAGGTTTCTAGACCTAACTTCTCTCATACCCTACCTAGATAGCTTGCATGGGAAGCTAAGTAGCTCATCATTTCTTCTATAAATAAGAGGTATAGGAACTTCTCCATTAGACTTGATTTGAGTAATGAAATGCTGTCAAATTTTCAGCACATTGCCTCAGGTTTCACATTGAGTTTCTACTTCTAGAAGCTATAAGCTCTCTCTTGAAGGTTGGCCTAACCTCCTTCAAGGCTTTCACTATCCTCTTTACCAAAACCATATCAAACTTTCCTTGCACGCTTCCTTCCATGGTGAATTCCTCGACATCCATTGCTTCCGCATCATGGGGAGCTCCTTTCATCCAATGTGTTCGGTGCAAATGGCTTGAACATGCTATTCATCCATTGAAGTGTGAGCTACAAGCTAAAGCGCCAAGGAGTATCTCCATCACACTTGATTTCACAACATATTCGTTAAATTATGGATGCGGATCCATCTATCCCAATTGCCACTATTATTGCTCATATTAAGTCCTCATTGGATACACTATGACATATAGAAAGACTTTATTGAAAATGTCTACAATAATTGGGAAGAATCAGAAATTGCACAATCTATTGCAAGCAATGTCACAATGTCTTCTTGGTTTCCACTACCTCTTTACCACACAAGCATCTCATGGTGAAGAGTTATAATATGAGAAGATATACTTTAAAAGACTATTCAGGACCTTCAAGCCTTGCATTGATGAGTTTCAGTTTTGCAAGCCACTAGTGCAAGTGGATGACTTATTTATGTATGACAAATTCAAGGGCACCCTACTAGTGGTAGTTGCATAAGACGAAAGGAACAACATAATCCCTATTGTATTCACTATTGTTGAAGGTGAAACTACAGATGCTTGATTTTTTTTCTTAAAGACCCTAAGGAGGTATGTGAACCTGTGCTTAATTTCAATTTGCAACAACTTCATTAATGTCGCATACGGAAGACTTGGGAGTGGATAAACTGAGGGTAATTATATGTATGTGTTTTTGCCTTTGACACATTGTAGAAAAATTTCATGAGACGATTCAAGAATGTCACTATGAGAAAGGACCTTATAAACATGGTAAGCAATTCTATTTTGAAAATAATAATTTTTCATTTCCATGTTATTTATTTTATCTTAACTTCTTTACTTCAACACGTAGCATACATAATGACTGAACATAGAGAACTATTACTACAACATTGTAAGAGAAGCCATTCCAGAAGCAAAAACTTGCATATCACGATGATGAAAGATGGGTCTAATGATGATCAACTTAGCAGAATCCATCAATTCAGTCCTTAAGAAAACAAAAAATTTGCTAGTCTCCTCCATGGTCATGCCACATACACAAGGTAATATATAAATTCTTCATTGAAAGAGGAAGGGAAATCAGTGAAATGATTAATGATGACCATGTATATCCAGAAGTTGCTTCAAAGGTGTTAGAAGATGCTCATTTAAAATCAAACACTCACAGTGTTCTTGAATTTGATAGAAGTAGCACAAGATTTTAGAGGAGAACATGGTCAACCTAAGAGAAGTTTGACATGCTATAAAATTTGTTATTAGACTTGATAAACGCTGGTGCGATGGTGGGAAGTTCTAGAAACTTCATCTCCCATACTCTTATGTGTTTGCAGCGTGCAAACATGTTCATCATGATTCTGACATGTACATCAATCATGTATATAGGTTGGATGTAGTCAATACGTCAATTTCTTTGGGGAGCTTAGACACTAAGATTATTGGCCAACCCACAAAGGTCAACAACTTTACACTAATTCAGCAAAAAGAAGAAGCTCCAAAGGTCAACCAAAGTCATCACGAATTAAAGCTGAAATGGACATCTACAAAGCTCAGACTAGTTGATGTTCCTATTGTCATACTTTAGGGCACATACGAAATCACTGTCTCAACAACCTTGGACTCAGGGGATCTAATTCCTATAATTAATTATCTTGTACTTTTGTAATATGTCATTAACAAAATTAATAATATTATTATTTTTAATTAAACATGCCAACCATCATAACTTTCTTCTTAACTACTTTACTTTTACACTTCTTTAAAAATTTTATATCACCACACTTCTTTTTGAATTTTATTGCATTACATTATTAATACACACAATATGTATATACAAACTAAATGCTACAATAATTATATAATCCAACACAATTTTCAATGTAATTATTATACAAATGTCAAATTTATTTAAATCCATAGACATCCCAATTTTTTTAAATTTCTATTAAAGTTAACAAGCCCTATATGCATGTTAGAGTGCATGTTTGTCAGATGGCATGTGTCCTCAGTCACCCTAACCACTCAATGCATGTCAAAGTTACATCTTATTCAACACAATTTAGTTTAACATGTGTTTTTAGTAACTATGACAAGTAATAAACATGTGGCAGTGTGCATGTTTATCTAATGACATGTGTCTTGAGCTTCCTGAACCATCCAATGCAAGTCAGGGTTACATCTCATCCAACACAGTCTAGGTCAACACACATTTTTAATGATTATGACAAGTAATAAATATGTGGCAATGTGCATGTTCTTAATCATCCTAACCACCCAATGCATGTCAGGGTTACATCCCATCCAACATAGTTTAGGTTAAAATGTGTTTCCAGTAACTATGATAAGTCATAAACATGTGGCATGTTTATCTGACGACATGTGTCCTAAGCCACCCTAACCACCTAATACATGTTAGGGTTACATCTCATCTAACACGGTCTAGGTTAGCACAAGTTATCAGTGACTTTGACAAGTTATAAACATGAGGTAATGTGCATGTTTATCTGTTAGCATCAGTGGACTGCTGCAGTGATTTGATGAAGCCAACCATGTGTGAAGAAGTTCAAGACCTATGATCATATGTGGAATGCATGAAGATTCATGAAGATTTGAAGCTTGGTCTAGAACTTAG
>Ga0209700_104677_pt1 | contig 24287 bp, 11 predicted proteins | sample SiratroredBW_FD_187528 | JGI IMG/M metagenome (GOLD analysis project Ga0209700, IMG submission 187528) | Root nodule microbial communities of legume samples collected from California, USA - Siratro red BW (SPAdes) (version 2) | ecosystem: Host-associated > Plants > Roots > Nodule | place: USA...
AATTAATGTTATGACATAATTTTGAGACGTTTTGGACCCAGTCTCAAATTGTTATTGTGGTAAGATTGTTTTGATCTTATATATAGCATCTGGGGCGGATGATTGGGACATGTGTATAAATATTTCATATTCATGAAGGTCATTGTGATGTAGGTGTTTTGTTTCTGTATGATGTTATTACTCCTTCGAGTATGATTTTCTGCAATGATGAGATACTTTGTGATTGAACATACTTTGGCATTTTGTTGTGACCACATATTGTTAATTGATCTGGATAATTGATTGTTATTGTGATTTAATTTATGTTGTCCAAGTGGGAGAATGTTGGATTAATCTATCCTTGTGGACATTCATAAATTAAAATAATTGATCCAGATTTATTAAAGTATTATTATGGATTATGAGATGTGAATATTATGTGATATGGATAGGCTCACAATAGGTGGGCTTAGTCCTATGTTAATTATATTAATAAAGAAGGGTCCCTACGGTTAACCAGATATTAGTTTTTCTCTACCCTATTAAAGAGAAAAATAAAGCAGTATTTTGTACGCTGCCTAATTCTCTTAGTTTAATATCGTAAACACCCTTCTATGCTCTTTTCTTCTTTGTTGTGTTTTCTCAAGATTTGTTCTTACTCAATTACATCAAGGGGAATTCAATCTTCTCTGATCAATGATTACAATGGCATCATCTTCAGTTCCAGATAAGTATTTGATTTAATATTGAATATATGATTGTACTTGACATTCATTAATTGGACTAAATATAATAAATATTAAATGATAAATCTTTCATACCACTCAAAAATCAACATCCCACGAGACTTTCTCTCTAGGAGATTATCTCAATTTCTTCTTCAACTTCTTTTAAAAACCAAGCCATAACCTACTCGTTTTCTATTCACACAAGTGACCCAACACTACATTCTTGTGGTACCCAAATCAAACTATTCTACATTTAGCACCTTTATACCTTTGTCTTAGAAAAGCCCTCCATGTTTAATCCTATGACTAAGTCATGTCTACCCTCACCAACTTGTCTTTATGACTGTCACCATATCTTTGACAAATAGTGTTTCACGAGAACCCTACCCAATGTTGAAGCATGCATTTAGTGGCAAAAGATAACTTATTACCGCTTCTTCATATTGTTTTTTAATTCTAACAGAGTTGGGCCTTCCAACATTGGTGACATCGCTAATAACTTAGTTGTCATAAAGGGCCTATATTTTGTCCAACCAATACATGTTTATCTATTAGACGATACCAAACAAGGGATACTTCATTCCCCTTACTAATTTTCTTTTGTTCTTTTAATTGTTGCGTATTTATATGTCTATCGATAAACAAGTTCAATTAAGGAGTTTGGTTATATTCTCTATATGTTCTTTGTGTAAAAAATGTAAAGAAAGCACTTTTCATTTATTTTTTGAATATTACGTAGCACTTAAAATTTGGTCTTGGTTGAGGCAAGCTTTTTTTAATGCAAATTCTCTTGTTCTTCTATTGATTTTATACACTTTATTAAAGTTGAAGGTAGTCCTCTTATTAAAGAAGTTTGCTTGACTGTTATTACTTTTTTTTTATGTTTGTGTGACATGGAAAAGAATCATTCTAGATTTCAACAAAAACATTTATATGAAAGCAGCTATAAATATAATTAAAGGTTATATTTCTTTATCAAGTAAGTCTTCTATAAAAATAATGAAGAACAATATCAATGATTTTTTTATAAGTACTTTAATCTTACAATTATTCAAGTTATTTAAAAGATATATGATGTGGGTTGGATTAAGATTAATACAGTTAAGATTACTAAGAGATGTTGTAGTTAAGCTAATTATGAAGAAACTTTTAAATTAATAAAAGAAAATTTATTAAATATTTCTCCTCTTATTTAGAAGTTCATAAATTATCTTATTTAGAAGTTCATAAATTATGGATCGTATTTTACCTATTGAATCTTGACAATCCTCTTTCCAGCCATATGCCACAACTTAGAATCTTCCTAATTGTGATATTTTCTTTGATGGATTCTTTTTATTCATTTATCATTAGAAACAATTTCACGATCACATTTCTTTCCTTTAACTAAAACCATCTCTTTTCCGTTTTAATGTCTTGTTTTTTTCACTTTCATTTAGTTACGTGCGTATCATATCCATTTTTATATAATCTTCTAATTTTGAAGTAAAATAAAAGACTGATAACTACAATACAATTAAATGGAAAATATTGAAAAGTACAAATTAAATGGAAATTTATAATTTAAATTTGTTTATAATGCGAATTATATTAAATCGTTTGTTAGTAATTAATAAATATATATTTTCTTTATACTATAAAAGTGAGTCACTTTACATGTTCGTATTTATTTTTTTAAATTAACTTATTTTAACAAATAAGTTAAAGACGTATACTTAAGATAAGTTAAAGGAAAATGGTAATAATTGAATGTTATACGATAAAAACTATAAATAATTTTTGGAAAACTAAATGTGAAATTTAATTTATTAATATAACTAATGACACTCAAAACTGAAACTCCAAACCAAGCCAATATAATTAAGGAGAAAATTACATTTACTACTTATATGGTTTATATATATATATATATATATAATAATTTTCTTCTTATAATTAATTATTTACACTACATATATATATGCTTCTGCATTCCTTCAAACCCAATACTGCACTGTCCCTCTCACTCCTCATGGATGATGAACATAATAATTATGGCCCTGTGGATCGTCTGCTTTTAGAAGGAGGCGTCCATCTTAATGTTTCCCAAAAAAAAATAAACTTACTCGTCAGTAATCAAAATTATTATAGATAAACTGAATTAAACACAATTTAAACTAAAAAAAAATACAAATAAAAGAACTGTAGGAATGAAGAAAAAATAGTTGAAACTTGAAGCACTTATTGCAACATCAGAAACATTAATTAGTTCAACTTGAAAAGATCAAATAATTTGTTGTGGGAATGGTATGTTACTTACATGGTTTGTGATGAGATTCTGACATCCAAGAGGGCACCCTTGCTGCTGCCAGATTCATTGAGAAGAGTACCACAAACACCATAACCATGTTTAAGATAAGCTTCTTAAAGTAAGCCATTTTATTTTGAAAGGAAAAAGGTACAAAGCCAAAGCTTATATAGATCACAGATTGATCCAGTATGTGAGGTTTGAATGGAAAGTAGCATATATTTATACTATAAAGTTAGAGAAAAGTAGCTATCAAGAAAAGTATTGTGCATACTATTCTAATAAATAACACGATAGCAATTTTTTAATTATGATGTCATACACTATTATAAATTTCATTGATTCTTAACCAAATCAGTGTAATGTAATAGGAATATATTGTATCGATACAATTTATGTAATATGTTGCTTTATTAGGACATATTCATTTTTGTGTTCATTCTTTTTTACTATGTGCTATATTTTATTATTATATTCTGCCAACATTTCATTTTTTCTGTGATTATGCCATTATTTTTTTTTCCTCTACTCCAATTGCTTTTTTTCTGTAATTCTCTCTTATACCAACTATTACATATAACTAGTTATATCATGCTGTTTTTGAAAACGTATTTTGGTCACAATGCTACCTTTAAATTGTTTAAATTTTCAGACATATTTTTCGTCGAGTTATAGTCCCAAATGCTACTATTTCATTTGTTTTACCTACTTATTTTATATTTGTATGAATTAGATAAATATTAAATATTATTTCAATTTTAAATTTTATTATTTAATTGTAATATTTAGATATTAATTAGTAAATTAGTTTACTTTTGATTAGTAATGATACCTAATTTAGTTTTGAATTAACTTTTACATTTAAATGTGAATACTAAAAAAATTTATTAATTGAATACTGAAAAATGTATTCTTCTGAGAAAATATATTTGTGACTAGTTCCTATTTTCAAGTACAATTTAGGAACACATATAGTAGAATCAACTTTAAAAAAAAAAATACAATATATGATTAAAATGTGAATCGATTGAACAATACATATAACATTAATTTCTTCATGTTATATATAGATTTCTAGATCAGTTGAAGTTTTAAACCGATGTAAAAATATATTTTTTTTATAATATTGAATATTTTTTGTACAAACTGTTAATTGTTTTAGGGGATCTATTAATAAATATAGAAAAATTTGCACTTCTTACATGATATTTATATCAAATCTTTAATCGATATAGAATGTAAAAAATAATCTATATCGAATATAAAAATAACTGATTTAAATTTTTTTAAAAGTGTAATTAAAATTTATGAAAATAAATATCACAACAAATGTTTATTAAATAAGACGTAATATGTTAAGATTTTTTATAAGACTAAGTCATGAAATCTTATTTAAAGGGTTTAGACCAATTCTTGTGGACGAATGCTCTCAAAGAATACCCTCATACTTTTTATGGTTTCTAGAAAACTCCATTCATCAAAGCATACTCGTTGAGAGTGTGAAAGATTGGAATTTTATGGAAGAAGGGAAGAATGAGTAACATTATAAATTAACTTCGTTTGACCGGCATCTTAATTTGTGAATACTTTTGTTATCAACTTATCTTAAACTCATTTAAAAAAAAAATTAGCTTATTTAATTTATATAAAATTTTGTGTATAAATTTTCTAAATTTTTATTTTTAATTTATATATAAACTAATTTTAACCTATATTACTTTCTTTTTTCTTGTTTTTATATTATAGTTCAAACTAGTCCCGAAACTATACACATAAACAAGTTCCATTATTTATGTACTGATATTTGAATGTTGATATACAAATACCAACCAGAAATACACGAAGATGTATGCGCGGTTGAAATTTAGACACGTATCCTCTTCATAGAGTCTTTTCCGAACTGTTTTTTCAACTTAATCTATTAATAACTAGTCTTTCATGACCAAGATTCTTTAGAAAAATATATTTTTAATTAAGATTATCATACATACATACGTATATATATAATTTCAACAATTTTAATTCCGAATAGAATAGCTAATATTATTTTATAAGTTATACATTTTTTTTATCAACAATAATAAGTAAATATAGAGAACTTGAAGTGTTTTAACTTTTTACATATGCATATATACATACAGTCTTTCCAGTCTTTCGGAATTGGACATCCAAAAAATCATCATCAAAAACACTAAAAAAGGTGATGAACCAGTTCCTGAAAAACTAGTTCCAAAAAGATTAACTTCCCTTATATAATCTAATGTTACAGCCTGTTTTACCTTACATTATAAAAAAAAATATTGATGATCAAATTTCTCTGCTGTTTTTTTTAATTTGAAAAATTTAATTTTTTCTGCTTAAGTGTAAAATTGAGTAACTTATAGAAATTTAACTTTAGTTATGCTAAAACAATAATTTAAAAATATGTGAAAGATTAGCTAAAGTGTGAATAAAATATAATTACATAAGTGAAAAAATAAAATTTTAACTTCATAAATTAATTTGTAAATAAATTAATTAGTAAAAATTTTACGAAGAGTTAATTAGAATTATTGGGTCAAAGTAAATGTGGTGTGCCAATTAGCAAAATGAATCAAATTGGGCCAATTCCAATTACCTTAAATTTTTTTACCAACAAGGATAAAATAACAACAAGCAATGTTTTATTTATTTATTTATTTATTTTGATTCATTTTGCTAATTTGACACACCACGTTTACTTTGACCCAATAATCCTAATTTATATATTTCAGCATAGTTGTAAATGAAGGACTTGGCCAATTTGATTGTAGATAAACTATGCTGTAATATATGAATTGTTTGTATTAATTATTTGAGTCCTTTTTTTTCTAAATTTTTGGGATCCTCCATTTACAACTGGTATGTTTTCAAAATTTAGATATTGAACCTCTAGTTGTTTAAAAGAATGATATATGCAAATAATTTTACTGCATTGAAAACTTGTAAATGTGATTGTTGTGAAGGTACGATGAGGATTGTGATGACACAAAGTAAAGAAATAATTTGTTTTAAATTTTTTTCTAAGTGTGTGAACTTTGTGTCATGGACTATTTATTATTTGTGGAGTGTGGATAGTTATAGAAATGCATATAGGGTATGGAAGATGAGATACAATTTTGATAATTTAGGAGAAAAGTTAAGTGGTAGGTGTTGTTCTTTTTCCATTACTTCACATTCTTTTTCCAAGGTGGTGATGGAGGAGACCACGGGTGAGTTGAAGGGAAGTGGGTTGAACTATTACACAATTCGAAAGCTTTATTTTACCGAAAAAAAAGTACTTTTAAATTTTGTAATTTAGAAGTCACTTCTGAATCATAGTTCTATTTGAAATTGTACACTTCAACAGAGTTTTTGAATTATATAATCAGAATATAATATTGAATTTCGGACCATTAGCAATTAAACAATGTAACTATAGATCCGTCTGAATGTATTAAAATTATTATCAAACAATACATAACGTTTCAGAACTCTGGGCTTCTATATTTGAAGCCTCACCCATGACAAATGTTTTCTTGCACTTTATCAATGGAAGAAAAGGATAAAAGTGTCCTTTTGAGTTAATATAAAACTGACTTTCGAATACTTTTTCTAGAATGCAATAATTTCTTTTTGAAAAGCTCTTTCATGTTAAGCTTCCGGAATACATGTTTCGAAATACAACACACACCCCTGTCAAATGATTTTCGGAAAGTTACTTTCGAAATAGAAGATTAAACTTCTAAAATACACATTCTGAAACTCTAACACACCCTTCCCAAATGTACCCCTCCTAAATGATTTTTGGAAAGTCCTTTCTGAAATGGAAAATTAAACTTATAAAATACACATTTCGAAACACAACACATACCCCTTCCAAATTACTTTCGGAAACCTCTTTTCGAAATACAAATTTAACATTCCGGAAAACCTATTCCATAACACAATAAATATATTATGGAACCTCCCAAATGACTTCCAGAATATCTATTCTGTATGCCTTTTCTGGACCCTGATATTTAGAAGCCTGTAACCCCTCTTTGCACGAAAAACCCGTAAACTTATCCGCACCGTCTTCTCTTACCTCTCAAACAACACAAACTCATTCACAAGAGGTCACAGAAGAAATGCATCACCACCTGCTCGAGCCGCCGCTACCGTAGTTGTCTCAGTCCGCCATTAATGCCATTACACCACTACTTTCATATAAAAATGATAGGGATAAAATTGGGATTTTTGAAAAATCGATGGGGTGTAAGAAGCAATTGATGGAGTGCATGAAGTAATTTTTTTCATTCATACTTAGAAAGTCATCTATTTTTTTTATCACGATCCATTTCATATTTTAGACCAGCACAACAATAATATAAATTATGTTCTTAGATCTATTGAAGTGTCTCTAATTATACTTAAAATCTCAATATTATTAAAAATATGTTTAGGTCACTTTCTTTATGACATGTCCAATACTAATATTCAAGAATGAATAATATTTTATAAAAATAAACTTTAACTTCTTTATAATAAAAAAAGAAGTTCCAACTTTTGCACCTAGATCAATGACATTTTATTTTCCAGTCCAATATCAATATTAAAGAATGAATAAATTTTTTAATTCATTATTAAGTAATGAATAATTTTTTATAAGGACATCTTATTTTTCAATTTGAGAAATTAGTTTCTTGCCATCTATTGGATTGAACTGAAAGGGTGGTTTGAAATTGATTGTGAATTTATTTAACAGTTAAAGCGTGAACAATTAGCAACACAGCAGAACGAACAATGTGAATTAATTCAAACAATTTGTTGGAGAATTATATGTTTTGATGCACGGTTGATGAAATAGATTGTTGAATTCGTGAAGCAGTTCACTCAAACTGATTCAGAATTGGATTTGATTGAACAGGTGCTTATTTTTTTTCAATTTTTGTAAATAACAGATTTTTATTTTAAAACAATTTTAGTGTTGTTCATTGAAGTAGTTTGAATTCCATTTAGCGCCTTTGTTTTCTATTAATATTCCAATTGTGTATTGCTGAAGTGGCACAAGACACAATCACGCTGATCCGAATTGTTGGAAGTGACAACTGAAAGGAATTGGCACAATGGATTGATTAACTTCAAGTATTGCAAGTCATTTTCGGTGTTCTTGGAAACAGTGCAGAGTTGGTACAAATTTACTGAAGAATTTAGTGAGGAAATTAAACAATTCGAAATGGTGCCATGTTCATATAGGGACTCGTGTGACAAGCTTTTAAGTGATTCAATTGATTGAATTGTAACACAAAAGTAGATTTGGCATCTGGTGAAGAATTGAAAAAGTAGGTGCTTGATTTAATTTAGAATTTATTTATGGTGTCTTCACAAAGTGTGATTTAGAATTAAATTTAAGTTTGATTCAAAATACTTGATTGTAATGAATTTTGGGTAAATATGGGAAGTGTACGAATTAAAATGAATGAAGAAGGTTTAAGGTTAGAATAGAAATTTCTATTTTGTATTTAACTTTTTGTAGTTGTTCTATTCTTTTAATTAAAAAATTTAATGGATATTATTTTTTTAGATAATTAAAGGGTTAAGGAGTAAAAGTATTTGTTTTATTCCTTCCCATCATATTTTTTTATATAAGAAGAGCTAATATACTTATTTTGATAATTTTGGTTGAATAAAAAAAGAAAGTGCATTTTTACATTAGGTGTACTATATCTCAAGTGTTGAGTCACTTTCTCTTTTACTTATCTTATAGTGATATATTTTAATTTATCTTTTATGTGGAGTATTTGACATATTGTGCTTTTATTAGGGATGCTTTTAGTAGAGATGCTATTTCCATTTTCACTTTACTATCATGAGAAATCATTTATGAGTAAATATGTTTGATCGATGTTATTTTTAATTTATATTTGATATAAAGTATTAAATTTTTTTCAGCCATGTTGTAAGATTTTCTATCTATGTACAGGACTTAGGATACTTTTACTCCTTATGGTCAAGAGGGTATTCATGATGCTGCTATTGAATGACTTGAACACTCTGGTCATGTTTGTATTATTGGTTATATATGGTGTGGGAATTTGGTCATTTTCTAGAGCCTCGTCGCAATGCAAATCTCATTCTTGTATGAACACAGTGAGGAATATCTTCAGTCGCTGAGGCAAAAGATGAAGAAGGAGGTCACTTAGGAGCTGACACGAAACTTAATATGAGAGTTTGATAAATGGTTGGAGACGTTAGAGCTTTCACAACAAATACCTGCTGTGGTATAGTTTGACTTGCCTCTTACTCATAGAGTCAACACTAAAGAAGAAAGTTGTGCAGTTGTTGATCCATGCAGAGATAACATTGACTCCACTAGCTAATGCGAGTTGTATGATGATTCTTCCCAATGATTAGTGACTTTTGGGAAGTGCTTTAGAGGGGCCATTGTGTTACGTAATGTGTCCCTTCTCTCTCATTTGCTAAAGGTCATGGTAGATAAGGTCCATCATTGTGAAACACCAATTTTTGTGACTTACATCCGAGATTGTTACTATGATACAGACACTACAAACCTTCATTTCACTAGGCTTATATTAGACACTTTGACAAATATTTGTATTAATGATTTTACATATGAAATATGTGATATCCTAACTAATATGTGAATGTTTATTTTTTCTGTGTAGCACCCATGTTAGACAAACCTGTCTGTGGAAAAAAAAGAAAAAAAATATCTACCCCAATGATCCTATGATTGCATTGATGAAGGTTGTTAGGACCACAATTACAAACTTCACAAAAGTATAAATGTATACTCCAAACAAAACAAAATAACATCCACATATGACAACAATTTTTACTAAAATAGTCAACGTTTGGTCATTTGAATGATGGTTCTAAACCACAATTGTCATTACAACCATTTTTTTTATTTCAATGTTCCTATTATAATAATGGTTTCTAAATAAACAATTGTCTTTTTAGCGCTACGACAAATGATTTGAGAAAATTTTTTCCTCATAACTCCAAAATATGATAACAATTTTAACCGTTGTTGAAGCATATAACTTACAATGGTGTCTTGGTTGACGTCGATTCTAATATTATTATCAAAAGCTATTTTTTAATTGTTTTTTCAAAAGCCAGTACAATAATCACTGACAAAGAAAGTGTGACTAATATCAATCTAGAAAATAATATAGGTCGAAAAGTGTACCATAAAATAATCTAAATACAAATCACATTAATTAATATAAATGGATAAAAGTCCCTCTCCACAAGAACTAAAAATTATTCCTAAATTTTAATCAAACATTAATTTGACTAATTACAAAAGAATCACCAACTCATATTTTTAAAACATTAATTAATATAAAAACAATTTTTGGATTTTAGAGTAATGGAAACACTTTATCCTAACAAAAAAGAATTGAAATTCAATAATTATCAATTATTATTTAAAAAATATTTAAAAAAATAAAATAACTTAAATTGAAAAAAAAATCGATATATTTTAAAATTACCATGAAATGATGAAATTTCTTTATTAAATATTAAAGACTAATTGAATCTCTATCGTTTCTCAATTACACATAAGATGACATTTCTTATAATTCATATTTAACACTAAAATGCTTCTACATCTTCAGGTATGAGACAACTTCTATGTCTGTCAAATACATGTCTACCAGTGTCTAACACTGCATGTTCACATTGATTCAACAGTTTATTTGTATAATTGATCAAATAATTGGTCACTACTTGAAATTTCAGTACGTATCAAGGACAAATACATGACAGCTTTTACATTATACCAGATTTTCATTGTCTATAGCAAAATCACGAACTAGTTGCAAATAATTTTTGAAGTTACAAAACCAACAGAAAAAGAGAGTATATTTTCTCACCTTTGGAATAATAATGATTAGTTGCTTACATAGTTTATATCTCCAGAATCTGCTTTATAATCAAAGTAAGAATCAAGACAACACCACTCATGACTCATCCCAAGCCATTGGAAAGTAAGCACAATAGTAAGAAACATCACTGTCCAACTTGTACATGAAGTTTCTTAATTTGGTGTTTATTTTCCTTGGTCCATCAATTTATGTTTCAAACCAAGTAAGTCTTAAAATGTCCAAACAAGATTAGACAAATCCAAACCCTAAATAGATATATATGGTAAAAGTTTGGATGTGTGGAACATATGTGTTCATTATATAATTAATAAGGACACATAAATATGAATCCCATGAGTCATCATATCTCTCATGGGGATATGGTGAGAGCATAACAAAGAATCAATTAGCTCATCTTCATAATCATATTATTCCCTCGTTTTCTTTGCAACTTGCCAAGTATAAGTAATAATTGGTCATGAAATTTAATTAGATTAGCTTTATTCTTCTTATTCCTTAAAAAAAATTAGAAGAAACTAAATTGTAATTTGAGTTTACTTTAATTTCCATACACAAATTTTAGTTCTTTTTTTCATCATTTTGGTCAATAAATTTTATAAAATCAATAATTTTGATCTTATGTTTGTAATTTATTCTTTTCTGTCTAACTCAATTATAAAACTAATATATTCATTTAAGAAACCATAAAGAAATAATTTTAATTAATTAAATTGTAGTAAAATTTTTAAAATTGAGCCGAAAATTTAATGTTTTAAACATAAAGGTTAAATTGCAAAAAAGAAAAAAGATAAATAAAAGGACCGAAATTACACATATGAAGAACTAAAGCGGGTGGAAATTGTGAATATGCCCGATACACTTGTGTTATATTCAAGTTCAAATTTTCTTTCAATTGATCTATTTTACATATTTTTAGTGATATAAATGCTATTAATTACTTTTTTTTTTTTTTACTTTACTTTATAAAAGTAGGAGTAATCACAGGCAAGTGTCACATATGAACATGACCTATTTTGAAGTCTTTACTTTATTCGAAATTAATTTATATATTTTATAAACTAGATTCTAAAATCAAAGTTGAATTTTTCTCAAAATTATTCTATTTTCCTGTTTTTTAGTGAATGATCTAAGATGCTTTTGGTGTTAACTTCTTTCTTTCTTTCCTTCAGCGTTCGTTTAGAAAATAGAGTTGGGTTTAGAGAACCGTGTGTGATAATTTTTTTATGAACAAAAATATTATATAATTATATGGAACACTAAGGATATTCCAACCCTAAACCCTAAACATATTAATTACATTGCATTGTATCTAGTATTCATTTTTGTAATATTTAGGATATAAGTGAAGGTATTCACTGCAAAAGAAACAGTAATATATTTAAGATGTAATTAACCCTTTCCTACATTTATCTCAGTTCACATGCTTCAAAAATACCACTTTATTATAGTTGACATATATTTAAATATAGCTTCACTTTGCAATTTTTTTTCTGAAAGGACTTTATTTTCTTGAATGATATTTTTTTTTCGACGATAAATTGCAGTACCTAGATTCCTTGTATATGACATTCTATAGTTTGTTTCTCACCACCATTTGTGATCTTCAATCTTTCTGTTACTATGCCATTTTTAACATTTCATGACCTCCACTTCACAACGCATTCTCATAATTGAGCCATAACTGCAAACTAACACATTATGGCTATTGGGCCTAAGCATGGTTAACATAGGTCACAACATAAAAAAGGCAATCCATCCATCAGAGTCTATTTATTCTCTCAACTTGTTCTGATCTATGTTCTATTATGAATTTATTACCTTCTGCACCATTTCAGATTGACCCATTTAACTCTTATAAATTTAAACTTGTAGTGTGAATCAAACATTATCCATCCTTATAAACCAAAGTTGTTACATCTAATAGGGACAAATTGTGTTGACACTACCTTAAAATTACACATATACATCTCATACTGAAATGTAGTTTAAAAATTTGCCACATATGTTAACCTTATTATCCCACTTTCAGACCTTTTCCATGTTTAATTTTCATTCTTCATTTCTATTTCCTTTAGTGACCATTATATATAATATCTATTTTAGTGGACATTATGATATACAGATATAGACATAAGCACCATGAATAGGATAAGCAACTTTACTGAAGTTTATTTTTTAAGTAACAATAAAAAGTAAATAAATAAATAAATGAGGAATATTTGGAGTGTTTTAATCCATATATAAACAACGTAACTATATCATGTCCAGTAAATATAGATATATTTAATAAGTCAAACAATTACAGAATATTATAAGTATCCAAGATTGCTTGACCCAGTCAAATTCTCCTTCCATTATTCAAAAATCGATAATTATCTAATCCATTATATATGTAAAATCAATGCAAGCAAACCACAATCAAACATTCCCAGCAAATCTCAATAAAATCAAGGCCAATAAAATAAAAAACTCTGTAACTTTGTTGTCTGTACCCTTATATCAAAAGCCAAAAACACCCTTATATCAAAAGCCAAAAACAATTTGAATTTTGTCCAATTCTAAACTCTAGCCACAACACAAGAGTTTCCAACCAAAAACTAACAACATTCTGATCTCCATTGGATACAAAAGGCCAATACATTGAACTCCCATAAGTACCTACATTGAACTCCCATAAGTACCTGTAAAAACAATATAGTACCATTCCAAATATTTCCAACAATAGTTAAAATTAATAATAAATGTAACTACAATCATTGCAACCAATCATTTTAACCTCCTATCCTCATGTACTCATCAGTGTACCTCTATTTAATTGAATTGAGTTGAGACATTCAAGTGGGCACAAGACCCAATCAGAATATGAAAATTTTTCCTTGAATCTTATTTGTGATTCATCCCTAACTTTAACTAAATTAAAAACCTCTTCAGCATCTATCACATAGTTTCTAAATGTACTATTGTTCCTATGTAGCCAAATGGAGCACCTTATAGCAACCCACATACACTTCCAAATCCTATTTTTATGACTGCTTAAGCCTGATATATAAAATGGGTAAAAGTGACTTTTCGCATTATTATGCCACACATTGGTAATATCCATGCCCACATTTTTATTAATTATCTGGTCAATATTTATTCTAACATTTTTAAATATGACTGGATTCCTTTGTTTCCAAATATACCAAATGATAGTTATTCACATACCTCTCCATATCCTATTTTCAAAATCATTAAACTTGGAAATGTTGAATTGTTTAAAATAAAATTTGAATTGATTATGTTACATCATCCTCACCCCAATCCCATTATTACATTTACTTAAGCAATTTTACAGGATATATGAATAAATGACTACTTGTTTCATTTTCTTCCTCAAAGATAACACATATAGTATTTTCAATGACTCCCTCTCTCTCAAATTTACTTTTATTGGTACTCTATTTAACAATACTTTCCAATCAAAGTGTTGAGTAGAAGGTAATCCTATTACTTTTAAGAATAAATTAAATAATTATGTTTGTTCTTGTTCTCTAATTTCTTATTTTGTCATTGCATAATATACACAATCTCCTCCTCATCTCTCCACACCCATTTATCTTATTTGTCATTATGTACAACTACCTAACTCAAATTTTACATAAACTATAGAAATTGTGGTTTTTTTTATTGAAATCATTCTCTTTTACATTCTATACCCCACTCTCAATCATTCATATCCCATCTTTTAGCTTCTACAACTCTTATTTAACTTTACATTGGCATATATTTTAGGAAATTAAAAGACATTTATCCTCACCACTTATCTTTGTAGAGATTTATCTGTGATCCTTTCTCTACTCTCCAGTCTGACATTATCATTGAACCACTTATCATTTGACCCATCTCCACATAACTCTCTCAAATATCTCCACCATATTTGTATCTATTATTTCCTCTTATGTTTAGATTTTTTCATGATCCATGTTTAGAGTTTAAGATCTCTTTTCACACGAGTAGTTGGTTTGTTGACCCTAGTCTCCACTTTTACTTAGTTAGCAAATCTATATTGAAGAGCTTGATATCCCTAACATTCTCCTATTCTTTTGTGATTATATAGATCTTCCTACTTTGTCCATGCTATCTTTTTCCTTCAATATCTTAGTCTAAAAAAAATCTTTAAATTTCTCTAATTTCTTATCTTACTTATATTTATATTTTATAAAAGGATATGTAATAAAAGAATAATGTTAAATTTGATCAAACATACTCTACGTGTAAAATAGATATGACTAGTTTAAAGTCTCAACTTTATTTGACCAAGAATAATTTAGTTGTATCTTTTATATATATCTAAAATCGAGAAAATGAGATATGACAAATTTTGATAATCACACGTTCATAATATCTATGGTCATGACATTGATTCTCAAAGGATAGTGAACTCTGATTTTGAGGTCAAGGATTATATATATAAATAATATACCATTACATTAGCTATTTAGAATAGTTGTATGAATTTCTTGATTCAATATACGTTCAACTCTGTGACATTATTTTGTATAAGAGTTAAAACATCCCTTTTATGCTTTTAAATAATTTTATTTTTTGTGTAGATAAAAAAAAACAAATAACATAGCTCATTTACTGTATTATTAGTAAGAAGAATAATAACTTCAACGATAAAAAAATACTATTTCACAGTTCTACAAGAAGTGTCAAGTATGTACAAAACCTTAAGTATCTTTCTATTGTCATTGTTTCTTGTAATTTTTTTATTTTTTTTGGCTTTACGTGAAAATCCTTTGTACCTCTCTCAGATGGAATACGGAAAGCATCTTTTGGTTTAGGTATCCTCATATTTGAATTAAAATATTTTGGTTGTTCTAGTAAAACTACACACATCTTTTAAGAAAAAATCTTAAATTCGAATTTTATAAAGAAAAATAACAAAAAATTATAAATACCAACTAGGTGAGTTTTTTCAACAAAGAATAAATACAGTGTTTATACTTGTCAACAATATCATAGTGTGAAAGAGAAAATACCGGCATAATTAAATGATTGAAAGCTAAAAGTTCAAAGAAACGTTGATTGAAAATCTGAAATTTCAACTAGTATAATTAAAGGGAAATTTGATTTTCAACGAGTAGCATAATTAAAGAAGATTTGATCCCGTGATCGTTGTGGTCTTTGATGATTCCAATTGAAACGAAGAATAATTATGGGTTGATTTTGACTTCAGAGTGTACCTCTTACCCAAGAGATTTTGGAACATGCATCTGCAATGCAAATGAAAAAACGACATTTCCTCATATCTCATAAATTAAACAGTAGACATGGACCTAACGTATGGATGGTAAAGTGGGACAAGTGCACTGTAGGATAAGGGCATGTTTGATTATTTCTGTTTTTTTTTTTTTGAAGTACATAAATATAAAATTTGTGTGTTACTATATATTTTTTATTGTCTTAAATATTAATTAAATAATTTTATAAAAAAATAAAAATTTATAGAAAAGTATAATATTATTAAGAATTAAAAGTTAAAAAGACACATTTTTTTCTTATTAAATATTAAAAAATAAATTATAATTAAACAAATAAAATATCTAATAATTATATATATATATATATATATATATATATTAAATAATTATAAAAAAGGTAAATAATTATATATAATTAAAATCTAATAACAACTATAAATGTGTCTTATAAATAATTTTACTTCATAGAATTAAGGTTTGTATGCTTAAATAAAACTTTGATTTCATAAATCTTTTATATTCATTACCCATTTTCTTTCAAAACATATAATATTCCATTTCCAGAGAATAGAGATATATAAATGTTCAATCCTTTTACATATTTATTTCTAAGAAAGTTATAATGATAAATTACCATAAGTTCTAAAACTTAATTAATTGATTAAAAATATCATATCAACTAGAAATAAAACTTTTAATAATTTATAAATAGATACAAATTTGTTTTTATAAGTTAGTTTTGTAAATTTAAATTAAACTTAAAGTCTAATTTTTAAAATGGTATTAGAATTTATTCTATTGTTAAGTTTATGGGACTATATTCATAAGAGTTTTTGCTCTTAATTTAATTTTTTCTTGTGCGTCCACTTCATAATTAGTTCTTTAGTCTGCTAAAAATTGTGAGTCCTTTTATAACATCACCTGCACATTAGATCATAGCATACCCTGATGGTACTTGATTTTGTTGTACAATTAATATAAATTACAAGAAGAGTTAGGTAATGTTTTCTATATTGGAAGTGTACTTCCTATAAATTGGCCAATCGAGCACTTGTGATGCAAGAGTTTCATAATCACTCTTGAAAAAATAATTTGAATCTTTCAACATCACATTTAGACGGAAGTTAAAAATTGAGATATTAAATTCAGTGAATGAAATATTGAGATATGGTCTTTTTTTCTTTCCCCTTTTAGTGATTTCTATTTTATCTCTCTCGCTTTATTGTTTATTTTAGGAATCAATATTTTTTCCTATTGGTACCAGTGAGATGCATTAGACGTTGGTATGTTTTATACCTTCATATATAAAACTTAATTAATTTCACTATTATATTTTAATATTTTATGGAATTTTCTTATTATGAGTTCTTAAATTCTCGTGAAATATTTGTTTGCTAATAAAAAATGTAGTAGTGTGTTTGCTAATAAAAATTAGAATTTTGTTTGATGAAGTAAAATATATATAAAAAAACTTAAATTAAATTATAAGCATAAATTAGTATCTATATATTTCAAATTGTAGATCATTCTGACCAATTTTTCCCGATTTTACACGAGATAAAGTATGGGTTTAAATTATATAAATTCATTTTCGAACTATATGTAAGGATGAGGATGGAATTAGTCAAATCAATCTCCAACCAATCCTATTATCATACTTATGTTATATAAAATATATTTACTTGTATGTGTTTTTTAAAAAAACAATATAAGTTGAATAATATATTACAATAAAACAGTAATTAAATTAACACTATATTATTTGTTCAATATAGTAACAAGGTATTATTTTAGTAAAGCAATGTGTCTACTTTTTGTATGATGTATATCTGTGTTTTTAAATATTCAGATATGAAAGAATCTTTTTTACTGTTTCATTCACATCTAAATGTAAATACGAGTACATTTGGTGAAATCTTACGTAGTTTATGCCGCAATTATCCATCTCTTTTCTTGGAAGTGGGAATGACACAGCCAAAACAATAATAAAATACAACACCACTGATTCTAAACCATTGAGAAATCACCCAGAAATATGATCCTTAAACCATTGGAAGCAGCCAAAGCAAAAATGATTTTTTGTTATATTTTATGTCCCTTCTCATGGCTTCAAAATAAGTGCTTCTCTCGCAAAGTCCAAACAAGATCTTCAACAGGCAAAGCCAACCTATCCATATGAGATATATGTGATCAAATTGAGTTCAATGTGCATGTGGTCCTGACAGTGCATGATTATTGAACACAAAAAATTATGAAAATCTAGGCACGTGGTGTGCCCATTAAGGAAAGGTGACACTTGAGTCATCATATCTCTATGTTTGGGATCTCAATCCGATGGGATGCTAATAATCAAATAGAGAAGAAAGATAGTCCAATGCCAACTATGTCTAGAACATTATGCAATATGATGTAAATATATATATATATATATATATATATATATATATATATATATATATATATATATATATATATATATATATATTTTGTCTACATTGATAAGTAGTTTCATATTTGTATTCACTAATAAACTAAGAAATCACCCTCCTATATCTAGGGCTAAAAGGCCTAAACAAAATATTTGACATCTTCCTTTTTTTTAATAGTGCGTCCTTTTACTTTAAGTATTACATATCTCTTTTGCATGGATAGTTGTAGAGATGCCAAGCATAGATCATATCAATTATATTTTACAAATTTTATTATGTAAAGAAGTAAGATTGATATTTTAGAATAAAAGAAAGATAGAGAACAAAGAAGATTAGTGATTTTGAAAAAGGTGAACAAGTGGTTGGATGTGAGATTTATTTGAGAAGTTCACCATAGTACATAACTTCCAAATATTGTACTGGTTAAAAAAAATAAAAAATATACGTACTACCCAACATTAAAAGATTTGTCCATAATTAATAGCTTTTCTCGGAGAGATTAGATTTTGAAATGTTGATGGGATGAGTTTGTGAGTAGTTTTATAGTAGTATTACCTAGAGACTATGTATATATATATATATATAAGTTTTTTTGGAAAAAGGTTAGAACATCCCAAATTTTACTTCGTTTATTCATATCTTATTTATGATAAAAATAGACAACTGTAAAAGTTAATTATCTAATTTCTAAAGTTCTAAGAAAAATCAATCTTATAAGTCACTTAGTCTATTGAATTGTTGGAATCTAACATCAAATATAAATAAACAAATTATAATATTTGGCTGACTTTGTCAACTATTAAACTACAATCATAAATGACTTTAAAAACCAATAATTATAAAAGAGAAAGTTATATCAATATTAGTACTTGAAAGACTTGAGAAATATATTAACTAAAAAATATATATTTTAATTTCCAAACATCTAATAACAAAGTGGAGTACGAAATAGTGACAATAAATACTAAAATTTATTTTCCAACTTTGAAATAATTGTTATTGTAATCCTCCTTACAAGTTAAACTTAACGTTTAATTATGAGTCACAATTTTTAAAATTTGATAATTAAGTCAATTTAAAAAGTAGGGAGACCAATCTAAATTTGACAAATGACCATATATATATTTATTAAATATGCATGTGTATTTACGTTCTTTTTATCCTTATTCCCATTTTCATTAAGCCAAATTTCTAATTCTTTCTTTTCAATTGCGTCATTTATCATATCTAAGCATAACATCGAAGTGAGTTATTTTTTTTTAGCTCTCAAAGTTTCTCCAAAGACGTGAGTTGGAGTTTTGATACAGACAAATAGGTTCAAAATTTTAACACTCGTCTTCGTAACTATTGGATTTTATCAGGTATAAAGACACCATTAGGAAAGCCATCACGTCATTTTTTATAGCATTATAATTACATATATATTTTAATAAGTTATATATAAATTTATAATTATATTTAGTTTAAATAATATATAATAATTAGTTAGTAAAAAGGAAATTAAAAATTTGAAGTAAAAATAAACTATATTATTATAATATTAAATTTGAGATGGATACATGCAGTTGTATACTCTATCTAAAATTGGATAATACACAAAATGATTAAATAGATATTTCCTTTTAAAAAAAATTATTGACAAATATTAATGAATTGTTTTTCATTGGTAGAAAGACTTAAACTCACAACCTATAGATTTCCTTTCTTATATTTTTTATTTTTTACCACAAAATCAATGTAATATCTCTCATTTTATGATAAAGTTACAGATTTGGAGTAGAGATTCAAAATTTCTTTTTATGTCTAATCATATATATTATTTTCTTTCTCTATTTTTCTTCTCATTATCTCTCTTATTTCCCCCTCATCTCATTTTGAAGTTGACAAATATCAAAACTCGATGATCTATTGAAAGCACCCTGTATTTCTCTCAATTGGAATCATCCTGCCAATTTTTTTAGGGTTTGTCCCAACACATTCGAGAGGTCATCAAACCACCCATAACCTAAAAATAGATGGCCATTAAAAGAAAATTGTTCCTACTCTCTGTAAACCTCACAAAAAAAAAATAAAAATAAATAAATAAACACCGTCAATGAATTAAAAGTTCTACACCAACATAATTGCTCTTAATTTTTCTTCATAGGACATTGAAAATGTCTCCTCTATATATTCCTTTCATATTCGTCGTAAAGTGCCTACACAAGCAATACCTTTCTTCAACAGTTCCAAATTAGGGTTAAAGGATTGAAGCATTCTTTTATATTTTCATTTGATATGACTGATAATCATGTAGAGCAAATCAAATTTTGTAATAAACAACAAATGATGAACAAAACATTATACAGGTTTGTAATTTGGAGATACAAAACACATGGCTGTCCCTAGGATAAGGTGGTCCAAGTCCTGTCTTTAGGCCATCCTACAAGGAAACATATTTATATTTGTATCTATATAATTTCTATTATTAGTTGGTAAAGTGTAATTACGACTAAAGTGCTTTTTTCTTCTTTGTAGAATGGAGTTTAAATCCTTCTAAAAGAAAAACTATTTTAATTTTTTAGAAGCCCTTAATTCTTTTCTAAAAAATTTATGTGATGTCATACGCATACAAAATTTTATATAATATCTGTTTGGTTTTTGGTTTCCCAACATTACGTATGACAAGTAAATGAGAGAGATAAAAAAATAATTTCATAAAAATTATTCTATATGTGGTTGGACAAATAATATTTCTAAAAATTAATTAGTTATTAATTTTAATTAAATAAATTGTCCCTTAGTTTACTAAATTTAATATATAAAATATTATTCTTGAATAATTGGCTACTCAGTCTAATAAGGTTTCTTAGTAAACAAAGTATTATTATTAATTTTTTTATGACTATGTTCTTAGTTAGAAATATTATTGATTCTTATATGATTAATCTCATTAAAGTTATTTCACTTACTACTTTTAGTAAGTTATATTTTGTTGACTAATATCTTTATTAGTTTAAAATTAAATATTTCATTTTAAACCTAAAAATATGTTAGAGTATCCATTTTATCCTAAAATTAGGTTAATGCATTGGTATAAGGAGACTATGTCCTATAAACAAATAAAAAAAAGAGTCTAAAACTATGTTGGGTCCTTCTTCTAGCAACTATTTAGACAATTTTACACCACATGAATGGTCACCTAATGGGAATATTTGGATATTTCTTCACTACCGTTCTTTATCAATTAGGCGTGCAGTTTATTAGAGTCAATGGCCTTCCTTTATTGATCTTGTCTGCTTCATGACAGTGATCATGGAGCCTAATAGTAGAGGTGGTGACCACTATATTAGATTCAATCATCTCTAATTGGTGGGACAATAGGGTTTCATATAGCATGATTCTAGATTGGCCAATGGCCACTTGAAATCCGAAGAATCTAAGTAAAGGAGTTAGTTAAATGACTTTTTTGCAAGTTTGTTTAGACATTTTAAGATAAAACCTGTTTATATTTCTTTAATTTTAAAATATATTACTTTTAGTCGTCTAAATAACGTTTTAAAGAATAAAATGGTTTAAATAATGCTTAAAGGAATAAAAATAGTATCTTTCAACAACATATCTTACTCTAAATAATTTTATATAGACCAGATGATCTTGTTGAACTTTAATATGATTATAAACATTATAAAGGGTATGTTAGATGATAAGGTAATTAATAGTTTTACACCATATAGTTTGGTTTGTTTGTGTAAGTAAATATTAGACCGCCTAATCCACTTATAAAATCTTTTTACAACAAAATAGCATCCATGACTAATTTTAGGTGAATTAAATAGGTTTTATATCTTTTATTTAGGTGAATTTTTCTAATGATTAGATTAATTCATATAAAGATTATTGAATAAATGATTCAGGAATTACTAACTATGTGTGTGCTTTTTTTTATCTATTTTCACCACTTATAAATCTACAAAACATGTTTTTGTTAAACTTTCCACTCGACAACATGTCTATGCTACTCATTTTAGAATTATGAAACTCAATAACAATTTTATCTCACTAATATTTTAATTATATACCCAATTTTTCTTTTAATCTCACTTCTATGTCCAAACTAACTTCTTTGAATTTTCAACTGATTTTTCATCCAAAATGTTGTATTATACAGGATACGAAAATAAAAGAGAAGATTGGTGTACTTGATGTGATTGATGGCTTATACATTCTTAATAAGCTTATACATTCTTAATAAACATAATGTTCAATACTCAACCATATTATTTGCTATTGTAACCTATTTGTAGTTTTAAAAACATTTAACTAGTAACATTTTAGAATGGGGGTGGAACATCCTTCTCTTGAAAGATTAAATAAGATAAAATCCTACTGTCCTTACATTTATACTTATACTAATGTTTACAATACTTGTCATCAATCTAAAAAAAGAAATTACATTTTCCTTTGAGTGATTCTCATGTTTTTTTGACATTTGTATTTGCTTCACATAGATATTTGGGAGCCTTATCATATTTTTTTTACGTATGGCCAAAGATTTTTTTTATTACCGTTGATGATCATACATGTTTTACTTGACTTTCTCTCATCAATAATAAATCTTAAACTCACTCATATAATGGATTTTATAACTCAAATTGAAAGTTAATTTAGTTGCACTATCAAGGTCATTAGGACAGTTGTAATGTGGTTGAGTTTTCCATGAAACAATACTTCTCTTCTAAAGATATAATACATTAATCTACTTGTATTGAAATCCCCGAGCAAAATGACATTGTCTAAAGAAAACACTAACATATTTTAAATGTTACCCATGCCTTGCCTTTTCAATATAACTTACCTATCAAATTTTGGTGTTATGTTGTGTTACATGTCACTCTTTTGATCATTCTGACACCTTTTCTTGATAACATATCTCTTTATGAAAAGTTGTATGACATTTCTTCCTTAAATGTTTTTGTTGCCTATGTTATGTCAATAATTTAATCACTAATAGAAAGAAATTAATAGAAAGAAATTAGATAGTCCCTAGGATTTTTCTTGGTTTTAATTCTCACATTAAAGGTTTTATGTTCCTTAATCTTAAAAATCATAAGATTGATGTTTTAAGACATGTCACCTTTTATGATAACCAATTTCCTCATGATCATAGTCATGATACTGAAATAAATCATACTTATATTTCCTTGTCTACTCCACAAATAAGGTTCGGACTTATGGTAATATTAACGTACAAAGTTCTGATGATTACTCCTAAAGTATAAATACAATTAACATATAAAATAATGAAAATATTGTTAATTCTGATATTGACATTAAACTTGTAACACCCCATGATAGTAATATTCTATTTAAATAATCCTATGTGTATTATAGTAACCCATGCTCAACATGCATCAAAATACATACTCATTCTAAAGTGAAATCTTAAACATATATTTACAAAACCATATGTATGTTTTTCAAAATATCTAATGCTAATAAAATCTAGCTTAGTGCAAGAAATTATCCATAGTCTCTCTTATAGTATCATATGCTCCTATATAACATACGATCATCACAGATAAATAAATGTTCCTGCTTCAATAAAATTAATATATATATATATATATATATATATATATATATTTTGTTTTGAATTGTGTATATTTTTTTTACTATATATTTCCTTTCTTGTGCCTAATAAACAAAAGAAAAAAAAAATCAATTTCTAACCTAAT
>Ga0209700_104679_pt1 | contig 24268 bp, 11 predicted proteins | sample SiratroredBW_FD_187528 | JGI IMG/M metagenome (GOLD analysis project Ga0209700, IMG submission 187528) | Root nodule microbial communities of legume samples collected from California, USA - Siratro red BW (SPAdes) (version 2) | ecosystem: Host-associated > Plants > Roots > Nodule | place: USA...
TACTGTGTTTCCTGTGCCATCCACTCTCACGTTGTTAGGGTTCGATCCCGCACTGACAGGAGGAAGCGTGACCCACCTCAGCGATTCATCAGGCGCAGGGTAACTATATATAACCCTTTTCCTGTTTTCCCCCCTCTACATTGTGTTTTATCCAATGCCATTTGGTTTTGTTTTAATGTTATGCTTTCAGTGTAGATAGAATTGTTTCTTGACGTGTACACGTATTGTTTCATTGTTTGAATCTTTTAAAATTTGACACCGAGCCTAGCGTACACTACATTTGAAAATTTTCAACGGAGAGGATAAGGCCTATTTTGTGTGTACAGATTTAATCTTAAGTTTGTTCCATTGTACAATCCCCGTGATCTACTTGTAACCTATTATATATTAAAACACCAGCTTGCCTTGCTTGCTTCTGTGCCTTGATGGAGCTTGTGTCCTACCCTCCCGTTCCCCAATTGGCCAGTGATACAGTAGTAGATTTTTGAATTTTATTTTGGAATTATTCAGGTAGTCCTATAGAAGTATTAGAAATCATGTTGAGCAGTTCTCAAATTCGAAATCCCTTGAAATTGGTTAGAATAAAATCATCAACTTAAAGACTAAAATGTTAGATGTTCAATACTCCTGGATTGCTTAAATAATTTCATTCCTTGAGGGCTTAATTACAAGAAAAGATTATATTTATAGAGGCAGAACTGGTGGTTTCTTCTTGATATTGTGGATTAGTTTGACAATATTGTGAACATTATTCAAGATTTGAACTAATCATATCAAACTTGTGTCTTTTTCTACTGTTACAATTGAGCTGTATGAACCAGAACTCCGTATAGATACTCGTATATGGCTCTCTAATTTGGCTGGGTGATTGATATATCAATGGGTTTGTTGATGGTTAAGAAAAGTCATCGTCTCTGTTGGATGTACAAAGAGAATTCGCTTGACATTTAGTTTGCAATAGGAAAATGTGCTATATTTGTATGAATAAACTCGGATGATTTTTGTATTTGAAAGTGTTAGTCATCGTTGATTGATTGTTATGTATCTTTATACTGATTCATTAATTGATGTAACACCTGCCCTTTTTCACCTGTTTGATGATTTATTTATCTTTACCAGGATGATGCTCCAAGGCCTGGTCAGCCAGGTCAAGCACCTCGTCCGGCTGGCGCAGGCGCTCCTGTCCGAGCCTGAGAGCAATTCATTGGAAAAAGAGGCTTGATGTTATGCTGAATCAAATTTATGATAGACTTCTATTTGCTTAATTTTGAAAATATCAGTTTTGTCGAAGGTTATTTTTTTCGTAATTTATCTGCTCTAGTCGTTGGATGGTATCTTTCTCGCTATAATATGGCGTTTTTATGAATGAGAACTTGATATATTATGATGACATTCAACATTTTGGAAAATTCACCCCCTCCCCCAAATAATACACTTTCTATAAAAAAAAATTACACAATTTCACCAGGGGGAGTTCATTCCCCAAAGTAGACCTAATTATTGTTCATTCGGGTTTATTGGGTATCTGTGGATTTGAATTCTAACGTCCGGTTCATGGTATTGGGTATTTAGGTAAGAAGTTTATTTAATAATTAATTAAAATTTGGGAGAAAAAAATTCAATTGGTTGACGAGAGGGAGGAAAGTAAAATATTATGTGAAGAGTATAATTTGGTTTTGTTATATTGTTTAATATTAAGTTTATGATTATTAGTTGGTTTAAAATAACAGAATTGATAATGTAGAAATAATTTTAATTTTGGAATTCTTCATTGAAAAGCGAAAATAGTTGTTTAAAAATTAAAATTATTATTTGTGGTTTAAAATATTATGAAGAAAAGTAAATTTATAATATTTTTTCATATTGTGTGGCGATAAATTATTTGGGGATGTTAAAGAAAATAGAAAGGAGTTTTTTAAGATGGTTAATAATACAATTGAAAGGGAAGGACATTTGAAATGATCATTAAAAAGGTATGATTGATATAAATTTGAAGATAAAAATTAGAAATGGTTAATGATTGTAGGGATAAAATTATAATTTTAGGACGTGTAGTTAAGAAAAAAGTTTGTAATTGGATTGAATTTATTTTATATAAACTTAGTTTTATATATTAACTAAACTGTAATAGAAAAATTAATGTAATAATATTTGAAAAAAATATATAAAGAAAAAATCAGATGTGAACTTTTATGCTCATATTGTTAATATACGCAATATACTCTAAATTCCAAACTAATTTATGAGGTGCTGTCCTTTATAAATATTTGGTTTTCCCAAACAATACAAACTAATTTATGAGGTGTTGTCCTTTTATAAATATTTGGTTTTCACAAACAATATAATGTTGATGGATGAATCTTTACGTTGCAAATATATGTTAAGAAGTAGAGTTATTTTTTAAAAGTTCAGCATTTGTGTGATGCTAACATTTTGTAATTATATTGAGTTTTGTAATTATATTGAGTCGCATATGATTTTTTATCAAAAACTTTAATTAGTTGATTCTTGTTTTCACCTTGTTAAATAGTTGATTAAAAGAGGATTTGAGACGGATTGTCACAATTTTTTTTTAAGGTTGCAACAAATGGAGCTCAAAGAGTAATTATTTGAACTTTTTATTATGGTGATTATTGTTTAATAAAAGTGAATGGGTTTGGATTTGTGAAAGAGCTTCATATACTTGTTGTGTTTAAAAGTAACAAAATATCTTTTGTAGATCTTGTTAACTTTTTTTACAGTTTAATCATTGTAGCAAATGGAAATTGAGAATTCCAAGTTAATAATTAAGAAATAGTGTCATTAATTAATATTTGAACAATATCATATTTAATTTGTCTGTTTTCAATTAGTTGAGGTTGGTGGTAATATAACTTGTTTACTGTTGTTTAAAAGGAAAGTCTTAAAAGGGGCACATACTTTTTTCTTCAAATAAGAGAAGATATAATTGTGTGGGTGTACAACACTTGAGGAGATGAACATTCAAAGTTGACTCTTTTAGCAACTTTTGTTACCCGACCATTTGCAAAGATAAAAATATATGAATTGAAAAAAAAAAAACCTCTTCGTGTATATTATGCAAATTTGGTCCATTTGAAGATGAAATTTCACGTTGAAAGAATGAAGATTTTGTATGTTTAGTGACAAGGGTGCATTTTAGGGGAATGATTTGAATGTGGTGGATGATTGAATTTATATATGAGAAATGATTGAGATACAAATATATTAATATATATGGTTGTTGTGCCATGTCAATCAAACATTGTATATTAGATAAATTTTTTTTATAGTTTGAGTGTAAGTACACTAGACAATATCAACACCCGATTTCATCTGGGTAAATAAATAAATTTAAAAATATATATGTTTGCAATTAAAAATAAAATAAAAAATGAAGAAAAAGTTTTTCAATAAATATTATAAACTAAAATAAAACTTAATTAGTTTAGGTTTTTCTAAAAAATATAAAAAAGGTTGAACTTAATCCATTAAGTTTTTCTTAAAAAATAAATAAAAATAATAATAACATAATAAAAAGAAAACAAAAATGAAAAAAATAAATAATTAAAAAAATAAAAACAAAAAGAAAAAATAAAAATTAAAGAAAAATTATATATATATAAAGAAAAATAAGATAATAATAAAATAGCCATTGTAAAACAGTTCATCACCACTCAATACTCTCCTTATTTTTCTCACTCTTAAGAATAGAAAAATAGTCGTTCTTCTACACTCATCCACACTCCTATCTTTTCATAACCCATTCCTCTCTCACTCATGCTATAAATCACTTATTCATCACTTAGGCTTTGTTTGGTTGGAGGAGTGGATTTGAGAAGATGAATTTGAAGGGATTTGAGTGGATTGTGAGGGGATGAAAAGGTTGTTTGGATTATAGATTTGTTTTTATTTTTTTAATTGATATATTTATGAAAATACTAATTAACCCGTGTGAAATAAGATGGTAAAAAATTAATGAATTGGATTAAATTGATTTTAATATAAAAAACATTACTAAAATTATTTAAAATATATCTTCTAAATTATTTAAAATTAAACATAAATCCTAAATAATGCAATAAAATCACAAATTTATTATTCTATTAAAATATACAATTTAGTCTTAATTATAATTAACTAAAATTTGTAAAAAAAATTTCTTACAATCTAAACTACTTTTTTTTATTGAAATTTATTGTTGTTTTTGTAAGTATAAATTATTTTTACATTTTACTTAAATTGAAACTTTTAAAGTTATTAGTCAAAATAAAAATAGTTTGCAATATTTTTTAAATTTACTTTTTTATTAATTCTCTTACTTAAAAAGTTAAATGTTTTCTTACTATATTTTGAAGAGATTAAATACAAATTTTTGAATTCTTATTTTATTTCTATAAAAATATTAATAAGTTATAATAAAAAATATATAAACAGTCTATTTAAATTGACTAAAACAAATAAAAGATATATTTAAATTTAAAATAAAGAATATTAATAGATAACATTTAATTAAAAATAATTATTCAAAATTAAATACTCTTATCAACATATACATGATACCATTAAATGTTATAGATGTTTACAAGGGTATTTCGTAATTTCCACTTCATTTATGAGGGCTATTTTGTAATTTCAAGTTTCATCCCTTCAAATCTCTTCAGGTTAGCGAAGATGTCATCCTGCAAATCCGTCCTCATCTATCCTCTCAAATTAGGTCAACCAAACAGCTTTCATCCCCTCAAATCCATCCTCTTGAACAGTAAATCTTTTCAAATCAGTTCAAGCAAACAGACACTTAGTGTACCACATGGAGAAAAAACACTCACTACTACACACTTATAGAAAAAGTAAAGAAAAAGTAAAGAGCAGAGTAAGGCACTTACGAGGAATTGAGAACACAAGAACCAAACTAAGTATCATTTTAAATTTTGAAGTTTGCATAAGACATAATTTTAAATTTTTGTATGGATTTTGTGATTGTTTCATTATATCATGATTTCATAAATAATGCAAAAATATAAAAAATGGAAAAAATAAATACACTGCACTTTTATTTTGCATCGAAAATCGCCACCTCCTCCCTATGCAAATTCACCACTACCTTAAAGTTACTTTCCTCTCCCAACTCTATGCCAAAAGTCCCCCAAACACAGTTCATTTTCAACTCGCAATCCACCTACAGGAACCTCACTTTAAACTCAACCATGGATATTTAAAAGCTCTTTGTCAAAACTCCTCCACCAGTGGTAATCGCTCTCTGGCGTCACATTCAGCCTCTACCTTTCCATCTTCACTAACACCAACCACTGCGACACCAATGTTCTAGTGCTTGCTCTGGGTCAAACCCCCGATATGCTCCTCAAAACAAACCAATGCTCTTGTTCTTATTACATGGCTTTCACCCAACAACCATCCTCTTCATCCACCTAGGAGTCCCTCGCCGTCGGCCCCTCACCACCTTCCACCATACTTCTCCTGCACATCCATACACCAACTAATAGTCCCTATTACAATGGTCTCACTGACCAGTTCCTTGTCATTGTGGACGCCACACCCTTAACCTCCAACTTTCCCGCCACCGCCGCGAGCCTCAACGCCTATAGTCACATATTCTTCGGCGTTAACATGGAGTTCTTGAGCATCCACTTCCACCACACCATATACTCTGAGCAGTTCCCCTTCACCAACCTTAAAAGGTTTTCATGGCAGCGGAAGTTGAAAAACAAAGAGCAATTTTTACTACATAATTTGCATGCAGGTAAGTGCGCCGGAGAAGATGAACAGTAAAATACTTTTGTTTTATTATATTTAAAATCAGTCTAGAATATAGTGGCCAAGTCTATTTTTATAGTAACTTATTCAAATATAAGGGAATGAACTTTTATTAAAAAGCCCAAAAAACCTATCACTCCACGGTAAGACTCCATCATTCTGCACCTCCCCGTTACCAAACCTATAAATTGATACTACCCAACACCCCACCATCTCCTCCTCCAACACCACCCATTCCACCTGCGACTTCTCCATGTAACCACACCACCACTTCGCTGCCGCCGCCAATGCTGTTGGGGATCCGCTCAATGGGGAGGCGCTCTTGGGCAGTCACCTTGATGAGGTCAAGCGCATGATCGTCAAATACCGCAGGTCTGCGATGCGTCTCGTGGCAAGACTCATCATCGCTCAGGCGGAGGCGTTTTGGTACGCGACCAGGGTGTCAGGTGGAGTTGGCAGAGGCCACTAAGGCCAACGTCAAGGCTAGCAACAACTGAGTGATGAAGGCATGAACAAAGGGACTGAGACTGACAGTGCGATGTCACCACCGAGATCGATGCGACCTCCCACCGCCGTATCTGAAGCCAAGGCCAAGAAGTCCAAGAAACCCAAATCGAAGAAGGTTTCCAAGCTCCGTAACCCTCCAACTCATACTTCATACGAATAGGTGATCAAAGATGCGATTACCACGCTGAAGGAAAAGACTGGTTCTAACCATTATGCTATTGTGAAGTTCATTGAGGAGAAAAACCAACAACTTCCCTCAAACTTCAGGAAGTTTCTTCTCTACCACTTGAAGAAGCTTGTTGCTGCTAGAAAGCGGGTCAAAGTCAAAAGGTCCTTCAAGATTTCACCTACCAGGCCTTCTGTTTCTTCCCCTGCCAAGAAGGATATTAGCTGCAGTGTTAGAGCTCTAAGGCGATTAAGGACTGCATGTGAGAAAACTAAGAGGACTCTCTTACCACTTCTATGGTGGAGGATGTGTTTTACGTATTGGTTGGTTGCAGAGGGCCATATTCCACTTACAATATCAATTCTGTTGTTGCCGTTTTGAGTGGTTTTTTTTCGTTCGGTGATTATACCATGAAGCCGTGCAACAAAAGATAAGAGAGCCAAACCTTGGTGCAAAGTTGTTCTTTGGTCACAGTTGTTGTGGCACTGACTCCAAGTCGAAACATGAGGTCCCCGTTCTCGCATGTTAAAAATCCAGAAAATTACGTAATAAGGTTTCAATTATGGAGAAGCCGTGGGCAATTGCTAGCTAAGAATAGGCACTTTTTCACAATTCTTTCACGTGCCAATTTTGCATGCAAATGTGGTTCCACTTACATTTAAGCTTTGCCAAAATTCCATTTACATTTAAGTGCCAATTATGCAAACGTGGGTCCCACTTACATTTAAGCTTTGCCAAAATTTCATTCACATTTAGTGTAAATTTTGCATGCAAACATGGGTCCCACTTACATTTAAGCTTTACCAAAATTTCATTCACATGCCAGTTTGCATGCAAATGCAAATGTGGGCCACCTTCATTTAGATTTAGTCAAGTGCATGTGGGCCACTTCCATTTTGCCAAAAACCATAATACCTTTTAAGTAACAATTGTATAAATGTGGAGTCACGGTTTATTTGCTTATCTTTCCCATTTATAAAAAAAATATCACATGCCAATTTATTTCAATATTTTGCATCTTTATTCCTAGAGCCTTTTCATATTTTGGTCACCCAAAGCCTAGACATTAAACTTAACATTGTCACCCAAAACCCAAAACCTGAGCATTAAACTCAACACTCTCTTCCAAAGTCTGAGCATTAAACCCACCAATGTCATTTGGTGTTAAATCCAACATTTCACTAAAGCATGGGCGTTAAACCCAACAACTCTATTATTTGCATACCCTATTTTCATTGAAAATTTGCAAAATTAATATCAATCCAATAAACAAACTTTTATTAGAATTACGTAACCCCTGATTTTTCAAAGTGAATAGAAATACGTAAGAGCAAGGTCAATCCTTATCGGGTCAAAAAAAGTAAAAAATATTTTCTTTATTTACATTTTTGTTTCTATTTATGAGAAAAATAAACATTCTAAAAAATCATATTCTTTTTACTCATTCAATTAAAGATACCAGACATCATAAAGTGTTAATACCTTTGTTATACGTAACGGATTCCCGGACCCAAATCCAGTTTCGCAGATTGATTTATTTTCCTTGGTTTTTTTATAATTTTCATAATAAAATGTGATAGCTACTTCTCTTTTAAAAATTATTTTATTTTCCTTTGTGCGTTGTGACCTCGATTACGAGAAACAATAATGTAATGTTATAAAATTGGTGTTGGTGAGATTCCTTATGTGTGGAACATATTTTTTAAGCTCTATATGTTAAGGAAAAGCAATTATTGAAAACTAATGCGACATGCACATTATTGTGTTGTGTCAGATGAAAATACATTTACGGAAGATGGTTTGACATTGCACTTATTGTTTTGAATTTGATTTTGAATCGGGAAGCTATTGATGTTTTGAATTTGATTTTCGGATTGTGCGATCCAGATGCATTATGTAAAAGTTTTAACCTTTCAGATTCAGATTGTAGGATTCGAAAGTCATTCGAATTTGTATTTCAATAATAATAATAATAATAATAATAATAATAATAATAATAATAATAATAATATTATTATTATTATTATTATTATTATTATTATTATTATTATTATTATTATTATTATTATTATTATTATTATTATTGATAGATTACATATAGGTTTTCAATTGATTAAACTAGTTACTAATTTCAGAGAGGATTATATAGCTTATTTTAATAGCAGTTTTATACGAGGGAGGATATTCAACCACTGGCAAATTACCCTACCTCGAAAACAAACAGCCACAATATTTTGGCAATTGCTTCCTGCACTCCATCCTATTTTCAAAATATCATAATTACCCTTGGTGATGTAAAAATGACTTCCGAAATTGATATTTCAAAATGAATATTGATAATATAAAAAGTAGTTTCAAAAAATATTTTTGAAATTCAAAAAGAACCTCCAAAAAATATTTTATGAAATGCAAAATTGACTTTCGAAAAACTTTCTTTAAAACATGTTTTGAAAAATGTTTTCCAAAAATCAAATTTGGACTTTGAGAAGCTTTTTTGGGAAGTCAAAATGTTTTCCGAAAGTCATTTGTCGTATCCTCAACCAGTTTTGGATTTTATTTTTCGAAAGTCATTTCTGAAAAACGATTTCCAGAAACTTCAACGTAAACTGCATCCCTGTACCAAATCAACGTTCAAAACGAAAAGTCACTCAGCAAGACGCTTGTTGGAGAAGTCTGCACCACGCCACCACAGAACTCACAGCAGCGACCCACAACACCAATTCTCCCTTTCAATTCCCACAACACCAATTCTCTCTTTCAATATTCTGTGAAGAGTAACAATGGTGTTATGAAAAAGTGATAAGGTGCAGAAAGAAAGCAAATGTGAGGGTGTTAGAATTCTGCCATATTTTTCAAAAGTATATTATTACATTACCCATGAAATATCATGGCCAAAATATATCTTGTCAATGTAATTATTTGATTTTTAACGTGACTCTAAGTAAAATCATTTGAGTTTAAGCATCAAGGATTGAAAAAAAAATAAATTAAAATAAATTTAAAGTGAAGTATTTTCTTACAAAACATTATCTAAGATATTTATTAAAAGAAATTCTCACAAAATTGTTATTTTCTTTCTGTAAACAATTTCTTGGTTGTAAAACATTTTTCTTCCAACACGTTTCAGTTCATTTTCACTACTAATTCAAACATAGCCATAAGAACTGACCCACAAAAGATCAAAAGGTTTATTTTGAATACTAATATCAATGTACAAGTTCATCCAAATACTATTCCGACCAATGCAGAAGATAACTGCTTAGCATCCCAACCAATTTTTTGTTCCTACGAGGTTTGAGACTATACCACCGACTAATTCTATATATCCCACATTTATATTTTTTGAAAGAAAAATATTAAAATTGACTATTATTTTAAAGTTACTATATTATAACACGACCCCATCTGGCAACTATGGTCAATCCATCTTCTTTGGGGAGATTCCTGTTTCCTCTCACTTGCCACCTTTGGAATTACCATCGCAGTTTTTTGAGATAAATGAAACTCCACCATCTTCTTTCTTGCTGCTCTCTGTTGACAAACTTTGACCCCTCACTGATTGTGAATAATTGAGAGTTCCAAACGCTATGTTTTTCAGATTAGGGGATGGGACACTCTTAGCTTGCTTGGTTACCTTTGCAGGCTCTGACAGGAAAGTCTTCTGAGAGGATTTCAGAAGAGGAAAATTCTTCTTTGAAAGCTCAAACTTGCCATCCTTGTGTGTCTCAGAACAAACCTTTGGAAGAAAGGGGAAATCTTCATTTGAGAGCTCAAAAGACTGCGATTTGCCACCCATGTCTGCCTCAGAACGAGCATTTTCCAATGGAGTAGAGTCTTGGGCTTGTGTTGCTGGTTTATTCTTGCGAACGCATGGAAGAAGCGGGGACAAAGCTTCACTTGAGAGCTCAGCACTTGCCTTTGCTAATGGAGCCGACGCTTGTGCATGTCTTGGCAGTGTAGCCTTGGGAATGCCTGGAAGAACAGGGAAGTCTTCTTTTGTGAGCTCAAACGGCGCTGAATTAGCATTCAAATTTGTCTCAGGATAAACCTCTGTAGGAGATGATTTGGGCAATGCATAGTTCTTTGCAAAGAAAAATTTCCTTGGCTGGTTCGCATTTGCGCGTCTATCCCAGTAGGAGTTATAGTTCTGCAAGATTCAACCATTTATAGGATGATATATTGTGTGGTGTCATTATATATATAGATGGAGTTTGATAAGAAAGAAAACATACCAAGTCAGGTATATATGTGCCTGTGCCTCGTGATTTTACTCCTTCATCAAGGTTGTATGCTGGATAATACAGTGTCTGTCTCGGGATGTATACATTACTACCATAAAACATGCTCCAGTTTTGCTGTAATGTCAGGAAATCACCTTCACTCCAGCTTTGCTGGGTTGATAGAGCAAGCATGTCATTGTGAGAAGGTGGAGCTGGAGAACTGGAATGTACATTTGTTACTGGCATGGAATAATTAGGATATGTCTGAACATATTGTGAGCCAAAATAGTAACTGTCTCCTTTCAGGATAGACCCTTCAGATCTTCCAATACCAAATGGACAAACAGGAATGTCAACATCTGCCCTTTCTCCTTTCCCATTCCTTTCCAAAGTGCAGAAGAAAAACTTCTCAACTGCTGAACCCATGTCTTCTCCTGGAAGGCTGAGGGTCTGCTTCAGCTTTCGAGCACCATAGGAAAGAGCTAGTCTTATTCGACGTAAATTCGCTGCAGATCAGTAAAATAGTAGGCAAATAAGTGGAAGGCAACTATGCATTGAACAAAATACCTTTACAAATTTGAAACTTCATGAACCATCAAAATCTCTAATTATGCTGAGCTGTAGTGAACTTTTAGCGTTCTTAAACTGTGCATAAACTAAATGCTTAAGGGGGCAAAATTACCGAAGTTGACGCAACGGCCTACGTTGTTATCATTTCTTAGAGGATCCAAGATGTTCATGAGCTTAACGGGAAATTCAGGAGTCGCAGTCTCGGATGATCTTATGCTAAAAGAGCACATATCCCTGTAGTTTTTGAGGAACTCTTTCTGGAGCAAGAATCCACCCTGATCACATTCTGGTGTTTCTGCGACAATCAAGTTGAAATCAAAGGAAGGACTGAAGAATGAAAATACATCCAATGGCTTATGCATTAACACTTACCAACAATTTCTGGAAGGGAGGATAGGGGTTTTGGACCCCATATACTAGCATAGTTGTGGTCCCAGTCAAATGAGCCGTAGTAGTCCAAAAATATGTATAGAACCTGCTGATAGTAGCTATGCGGTGATTTTATTCTCCAGGTAGATTTAAATACGAATGCTGAAAGGGTCCAAAGAATGTCCCTGATGGAAGAGATGACTCACCTCTAGAGGACCACGCAATGACGCATGAAAACGATTGACAACATACAAGACTAATATTTCTATCGCATACGTTGATAATAGTCCATGGTGGGCCCCAAGAATTCGGCTTTCATAATAGCACCAAGCTTTGATTAAGATAATACTGCGTTTGAAAAGATGGTTCTTTCCAACAAGCTGATCAACCTAAAAATTTATTTTCAACTAGAACAATTAGCAAAGCCTGAATAGAAACTGAATGAAAAATATACTTTCAATCAGAAATAGATGAACTATGGGGGAAGAGATACAACGGACAACACACATGTATAGAGAAAATGGAAAGGGGCTGAGTAAAAAATTAACTCAATATTGAGACCATTGAAAAAAAAGCTGACTGAATGGAGACAGATTTTTTTTTATGGTGTTCTCCACAATTCACACAGTTTTTGACTCTGCAGGACCCCGGAAACATAGTTAAGAATGTATAGCACACACTGTAGTAGATGAAGGAGAAACCAAGCAGATATGTAAAAAGGTAACAGGAAAATGAGTCCAAAATGTCTACATGACATCTGAAACACAGAAAAATGCAGTACCAAATACCAATATATGAAATGATAAATCTGATATAAATGATAATTCAAACTCTCCATATATTCACAAGCACAACTAAGACTAATCACAGATAAGGTATGCTTAACTATGAAGTCTTTTTTGGTTACACTTCACCATCAAGTTTAAGCATACATAAACTGTACAAAATGTTCAGTGCCACAGAGAGAGATTTAAGCTTACAGATCTTAAACACTAGATGAATAGATACCAGAGAACACCTAACTAAGTGTAAATATTAATTAAAACAAATACCTGCTCCAAAAAGTATATAGTATAGAATCCAACCATCTGATTGAAAGAGATATCGACCGGTATATTTTTCACTGTACATTTCACAAGCTGGACCTGCAGCTCATCATCAAAACATAAAAGAGGAAGTCCATAAAGTAGACAGATAGCCTTTGACAAAAAAAGGTTAAACACTACTATCTAATCAGGTTAAACACATAAAGAGATTAATTTTGAAAAAAAAATAAAAATCAGGAAGATAATGATAACAGTTGAAATGGGAAATTTTGTTTCTAAACCTGTGCAGGTATATGTTTTATGTCTTTTACTGGATATTCAGGGTCATCTTCTCTTTCAAGTATACTGCACACTGTTAGCGCCAAATCCTCCGCTGTATCTACGGGACTCAGAGCTGTCAAGTCAATATCTCCATCAGGAAGGTAGGTTTTTAATGGAACAGAACCGAATGGCACAACCTGTAGGAGGTCCACAAAGAGGTAAATTACAATCACCACCGTAACAACATAGAACAATGAAATGAACTTTTTATTGGCAGCAAAAGGCTTTCAAAGTTTGAAGTGACAATCAAGGTTTAAAAGAAATTTGTAAATTTGATCTTGAACCCTTTTCCTTTTTGGAAATAGTGTCCAATTCCTAGTCAACAATGTTCACCACAGCAATCAATTACTTGAAATTTACCGCAATATCATCCAATTCATGCATGTAAGAGTTTTTAAACTATACATATCTTCATGGAATGGAGAAATTTAATTTATAGGAGGACTGCAGGTTCCACATTTCTCTGTTCTAATTCTGGGTTGGTAGGGTACAATTTGTACACACAAGCTTCTGATGGTACGAAGTATCAGTTCATATGAATTGGAAAAGTCTTACTATCTGGTGATCAAGGTAAGAGGAAGAACACATTGTAAAGGAAACAAAATACAGCACATTAAACAAAATACATTTGTTGAGACAGTACAATAAATAATAAAATCACATTCGAATATAAATTTAAAAGTAAATTTTATAAAGAGAAAAGAAAAGAGTTTTACACCAATAATTTCTAAACAGAGATCAAAGAACATTCATAACAGCATACATCAAAACGGATCTAATTAAAGCATTTAAAGCAGCAAGCATTACAAGAGCAGACAACTAATTATGAGAGGAAGAAAGCAACTTCATCAAACGAAGAAAAAAGCAAATGTAGAAAACCAATGCCACCAAATTATAAATATGATTATTAAATCAAAATATTCTAACATGTGCTCCATAGTAATCTCCTATCAGCTTCCGAACATAATCAATAACATCCTTTCTGTTCTCCTCAGATAATAGATTTGGTTCAATTATCCATAGTATCTCTTGGGCCCTCTCTTCAACCATCTTCCAAATTTCCTCATCAATTGATAAAAGCTGGGTAGGTAGAGATGGTACCAAATTTTCTTTTTTATCATCCATAGCTGCAGATATTATAATTTAGACCTCCAGCAAAATAAAAACCTAGACAACAACACAAACACAACATCAAGGCATTAATTTCAATGACTGCATATAAAACAGAAAAATAGTCCATAAAACTAATATCCTTTGACAAGAGAACGGCATTCACGAAAACATAAACAATTAGGCAAATTCCATTTGGGTGAACCTAGGATTAAAATAATTGCAGGGTAATAATTGTTAACAGAACATATTTAGCTTTAGGTTCCTTACCAGATTTTCGAAGGACTTGTCTTCGTATATATCAGCTACTGCTTCTGAGACGCTTCTAAAATTTTCTGGGCTAATGTTGTAAAGAAAACTTTAACCAATTGATTCCAAGAGCTTCAAAGCTGGCCATGCAAATCTATCAATTACATTCATAAACATTTGATATTTAGTATCATAAGGAACAATAACAACAACCAAGTCTCATCCCCTTAGGCAAGGTTGGCAGCATGAATAAAACAAGATGTAACAGCATGCCTCAATTCCCAAACAAGACACAGATGACTAATTATTCAAAGAAGATCAAATTCAGCAACGTGCTAAAGGAATGACACAAAAAATTAACACCACCTACCCTGTTCCCAACTCAAAAGAGTAAAAGATCAGTTCTTTATGCAGAAAACGCTCAAGAACTCAACAATTCAATCACAAGAGGACCAGAAGGAAGGTACATTGAACAAAGATGGGCAAAAAATGGTTGATTAAAGAAAACAGCACTTTTGAATCACAGAATTTCTCCCATGAGCCCACATTCAGCCATACCTCAATAATCATCACCCACAACAACAGAGGTTAAGGGAAAGAGAATTTTACTACAGAAACTGAAGAAAGCTTCTTGCTTTCGCCTCGAATGCAGCATAGTCACAAGCACTGAATCTCATTGCCAACGTTCACACCAGTTAAAATTCTAAAGAAACTCCCTCCTGTCAGTCACTGGCACAGTTGTCCATGACGTTAGAAGCTGCTAACTCTATTGTTGCAGAAAACGTGATCCTTGCTCTTTATATATACACAACATATATATATATATATATATATATATATATATATATATATATATATATATATATATATATATATATATATATATATTAAATAATAAAACCACGTATTTTGACATGCAGAGTTTGGACTCTATCCGTTATTGACAGACAAGCAATATTTCTCAGGGTTTTAATTTTTCATTCACTTGACTTAAGACCAGTTGGACTGTTACATTTCTTTCTGAGCGTAATCTTCGACATGTTATTTATTCTTTCTTCTCCCTGTCAAACTCTTTCGTCACCTCGCTTGTATTTTCCACATAACTCCTTCTATGGTATTAAGTGTCACGGTGTCAAAGTTACGGGCTTTCCGCAGAAAACCCGCGAGAGGAGTTACCTCATTGAAAGGGGTTTGGAGTTTAGCGCAGGAGACGCGTTTTTTCGAGAGGAAAGCGTCACCGGCCGAGACCTTGGCGTTTTGGCCGCTTCGTTACACAAGAAGGGTAACGGAAGGTTGCGCGTCCTCGACGCATTGTGTGGATGTGGAATTCGGTCGCTTCGGTACTTGGCCGAGGCTGGAGCGGACTTTGTTGCGGCAAATGATGGGAATGAGTGTTATGGAAGCACCATTGTGGAGAATTTGTCCAGAGTTTCCTCGGAAGAAGAGGGGAGATGGGTGGTTACTCATTTGGAAGCCAATAGGGTTATGACAGATTATTATTTGCAGAAGAATTTATTTGATTTTATTGATATTGATTCTTTTGGGAGTGACTCCTCCTTCTTGAGGTCTGCCATTAGCACTTTGAAATTCGGTGGCTTGCTCTATGTTACTTCCACTGATGGCTACTCATCTGGTGGCCACCGTCCTCATCAGTATGAATCCTTTTTATTCTTTTGCTCTCTGTTATATATGGTTAACAAGTGTTTGTTTATTTATTTGAATGTTCTATTGTAATGGATTTAGGTCCCAGTTGGTTAACTTTTTACTTTTCTGCAGTTCTTTAGCCGCATATGGAGCTTATGTGCGTCCTATGCCGTATGCCAACGAGATTGGTTTGCGAATGCTTATAGGTGGGGTTGTCAGGGAGGCTGCAGTGTTGGGGTATCATGTCACACCCTTGTTTTCTTACTATGCTTTTCATGGACCTGTTTTTCGAGTCTTGCTCAGATTGAATCGTGGGAAGATTCACGATAGTAGGTATTGTATCATTGTGTCTGTGTTAACCTTAGCTTTCCATTTCTTTGTGTGTGTGTTCTTGTTTGATTGCTATGTTTTTACTCTTTCATTTATTACTTTTGTGACTATGGTAGGCATTATGGTTACATTGGGTACTGCCACGAGTGTGGAAATTCCCATGAGTTTTCTTGGGATCAACTTGGTCAGATGAGTTGCTCGTGCAGCGAGTCAAAGGTATGGTCTGGTTTGTTTGAGACTTCGTCATTGAGGTTCGTTGGTATGTGTGCAGTTTAACTTGTGCTGTCAAGGAATATTGTCAGACATTCCTTCTGAGATTTATATGATATTTTATTCATTTCTGTTTTTCTAATCTTAAACTCCAATCTAAAGAGTCAGTTACTTCATAAGAAATAATTCTGAGTGTATTCGTTTCTTTTCTCTTTTTGTAATTGTAATTTGTAATATAATACAACTAAGATGTAACTCCTATCCCCTTTTGGGTTCAGTTATTATTCACACGTGATAATGAATGGTTTATGGAACAGGAATCAGGAAAACCGTTCAAGTTTTGATGTCTGGTTTAAATTTCCCTGAGATCAAATTGCAGAAAAATATTACTTCATATGAGTGCATAAATTGTTTTCTATCTTAATTTCTTTTTCAGGTTTCAGACTCCCTTGTGGTGTCAGGGCCTCTTTGGACGGGACCTCTTCATGATGCTGCCTATCTTATGGACATGCTAAATCTGGCCAAGCAGTGGGGATGGATAGGCTGTGATGGTAAAGACAGCCTTGAAAAGCTTATAACAGTGATGGTGGATGAAAGTGACCCCAAGTTGCCATTTGGGTACATCAAGTTGGATGAGGTGCTTCTTATTGAAATTATATCTTTGTTGAGATGTGAAATAATGTTATCTACTCTGGTTAGAAGAATGACTTGTTGTGGTTTTTGTATATTTATGCAGATGGCAAGCCGTGCAAAAATCAATTCTCCACCTTTGAAGGCCTTGATGAGCGCCATGCACCAGGTATATATTTGGAAGATTTTTGTTAGAAACAAATTTAGTTTAGATCTTGTTCAATACTGCTAAAAGATTGTTAATCATTACATTGATCTAGATGGATAGTCTTTTGTTCTATTAATTCAAATATGACTAATTAAACTCCTAGGTTAAGCCATGAAATCATTTAAGGCTTAACATTGTTCACATCACATGGCACAACAAAGCCCCCTGTTTAGGTAAATGCCCAAAACTTTACTTACTCACTAAAACTGATTGGTTTCCTGATGTATTGTTTACCAAAATATAAAAGCCAAAGGGTGTTTACCTTTGTTACCTTTTGTTATGTATCATGAGTATATTCTTTTCCTTACTGGAAATTTTTCAATAGGAAAAAAAAAGATACATTAAAAGAGGTTAGATGCTAAAAGATTTAAAATACTTTTTAATCTCTTTCAATACTAAACAGCATATTAAAATCAATGTCAGTTTGATTACTTTCTTTGATTAGATGAGATAATGAGATCATACATTTTTCATGCAGACTGCAAATGCCATAAACCATATATTTACTAAGCTTTTAATGTTATTTATTACAGAAAGGTTATGCTGCCAGCAGGTCTCACATTGCAACAAATGCAATCAAGACAAATTGCCCCATGACAGAAAGCATTAAGATTGCCAAAGAACTATTGCAGGTTTCTATGGCTTAATTTAAGGGCTAGAAGTCCTCTGGTTGTAAACCACACAAGCATAGTACAGTCACAAGTAACTATGCTTGGTAAATATTCAGAAGTTAGAAGTGAAGATCATATCCACCTTCATATTAAATTTTGCAACTGTAACGTGATATAGAATTATGGACATGCCTTTATGGTTATTTGATGATTATTTCTTATAAACGGATCATGATCACAATTTACAAAAATAATACCTGTGGCAGTAAAAAAATGTTACATACAGATTTTCATTACTTCAGAAAACATTATTTTCCCTTTGAATATGCCAGAATGTCACAAGTATCATTTACTCCTAGTAAAAGAAGTTTTCACTGTAACAGCTTGTTATAGCTTTAAGGATGCATACGAAGGAAAGGTTATAATTCTATGAAATTTCAATCTTACTCAAAATGTTTAGTAATAATACAAATCTACCACTTAATAAAATTTTAAAAAATAAAAAATTAAAGAGTTTCCCATGTATACGTATAAAGTATGCATACTACACTAATATTTTGCCAATTCTGGAATGTGAGAGCTTATAAGACCAAATATTGAAGATAGAAGATTCTAAGTGCAGCAAAACCATATCAAGCAAGACAAAGATCATTTGAAATCTTTGTCCTCTATTTCAAAACTGCGTTGTAATCATTGCCACTGTTACAAGTTATAAGGAAATGGACGTATTGGCTGAGTAATCTGCATACCTAAGTAATTCGTATATATTTGGACACTTTTAATAAAATTGAGATCCAACACATTCCTCTTAGGTGTCTTTTTCAGTACAAAATATGTTCTTTTAAAAGAAGAGATGTAAAAACTTTTATTTCTGGATTCCGTGTATAGAATTAAAATGTGATACAAAAAGTGTAAGATTTAACTGTTGTTTTAGTTTCTATAAAAGTAAATGCATTTTGATTCATTTAAAAAAAATAAAAGACTAAATGGGATTTTTTTTAATAGGTAAAGAACTAAACGCACCTACAAGTGAAAAGATAAAAGATTGAAATTAGACTTCAAACTATATTTTCTATAGTCCCTCTTGTCTTAATATCTATCTACTGCTAGTTTGAATTCAATATGAAATCATACTTTTCTTCATTGAGTGCTTTTTGAATAATTATTAATTGAATATATAGATAAATTTGATTAAGGATTTTGATTAATTCAATATGAACAACACTTTAAGGATTTTGATTAATTATTAATTGCATATATAGAGAAATTTGTCATTCTTATATACAACTAATTAATAAATATTTATTGTGAGTTATAGTTGAACAGCACTTTGAAGGATTTTGATTAATTATTAATTGCACATATAGAGAAATCTGTCATTCTTATATACAACTAATTGATATATATTTATTGTAATTAATTTTCATTTAATCACTAGTTATGCAAATCCATCCTTGTCCTTATATTAAAAAAGACACACACAACAATTATCTTAGCCAATCAATTTCAATGCATAACATTCACCGTAAGGTTAATATTAATTAGAACAACGCGTCGTTTAACCAATTAATTTAAAAACAATAATTATATTGATTTTTAAAATGGATTTAATGAAATTCAAAACCATATTTAAATTTATTTTGTGCTATTTGTTGGTGAACATGATGCCATACTCATAAAAATCAATTAATTTGAGTGTCTGATGATTTATGTCATGAAAAACATAACCAATAAATTTGAGTGTCTATGAGGATTAATATCATAAAAAACGTAGAAAATATGTGTATGTTAAGTCAAGCTTATTCATTCTGTTAAAGAGTTGTTCACCTTTGATTTATCTTCACTTTGTGAGATATATTTAAGGTATAAGGAGTTTTCTTACAACTTAAACCTTTGTTATCGTTGATTTTATATTATGACATTGTTTGTGATGAAATGAATGTACGTGCATGTTTGAAATACATAAATATATCTTCTTTAACTTTTCACAGAATAAACATCTAAGCATATTTTCAAGAATCCCTTAAAGAAAATATCGATAAAGGACGTAAAGAATAAAATAATCGATTTAATATGAAGATACTTGATTATTTTAAGTTTTGGAGACAATGCAAATATAATAAATTACTTGAGAGAATAATCGATTATTTGAATAAAATTAGCGTCCTCAGATGTATTTAGCCAATTATCTTCATACATAATTAATTAAATCTAGTATTAAATTATTTCCCAATGAAAATAATTGATTACCTAATTGTCCTTGACTATGTTAAATGTATTATATCCAATGCATTAGGAAACCGATTAAATGACTATTCATTACTGAAAACACTCTAATTGTTTGAGGAATATGTGGTGTCTAATTTTATTCACACTGGAAATTAAAATAAAAAAATCATTAATAATAGTTTTAGCAGAAACTTTCATCACAGTTTCTAAAACATAATAAATGCATTCAAGGGAACTTTTAGGACAGAAATTATGTGATCATGATGAATGAGTAGGGAACCATGTTGTACACAATGTATTTGGGATGAAAAGCCAAGATGTCACATCATTCTAAGTTGTTCATGTCTGACTCTGACCAACAAATAAAGCAACACAAGAGAAGAGAAGAAAAGAAAAAGCTTTCATGAAAGCAGCGAATCCAAACTGGACATGACTAGTGCTATACAGATGGAACATGAGTGGATGAAGTATGAGTTACTCTACAGAGTGAGATACTGTAAATGGAGAGAAAATGTACAGTTCACAGTCGTGGATATCAACTCGAGCACTGAATGAGGACACTGCATCTCCAGTTACTAACTTGTGCTGCAAGATAATAACAGCCAAAAAACATGTAATATACTCTTATAAATAGGAAAAACAACAGTAGTAGAGAATTGTTTTCAGTAAAAATAGGGAAAGTATACTAAAATAAATAAGTAGAAGCTCTGGCATGAAACTGAACTAGGCTAGCTTACCTGCCACAGATCCCTCACAGAAACATGAACCCCAGATTCAAGCCCAAGTGCTTGCCATGAAGCTGTTATAGTAGCAACTTTTGAGCACCGGTTCCAGAGAGCAACAGCCAATCGATTTCCTGACAAAGGACCAGCCCAAACCTGTACAGATGTAAAAGTGAAGTCCAAATTTAGCATATAGTAGCATGTACACAACTTTAAACTTCATGTTAGTTGACATGCTTTGTCACATTAAGACCTAAAGTGGAACATGTGCTGACAAAGTGGCAAATATCGGATCATATAGTCAAATTCAATATACCAAATATCAAAATAGTTCATAACAGCAGTCTGATAGTTCTTGATTCTTTTTTCTAATAAGTTCATCTATGAACAAGTGAAGTTTCAAAGATAATGATCAAGTGTTTTTAGTAGGCCTATGCTTTGGAAGGTAACATTAGCAGGACAGTAAAATTAGCTTCATCCAAGATGGAAGATGCTTATTTCCTTGCTCCAGATTGACACTACAAAAGAGCAAAGAATGACACCTTGAGAACTGTGAAGCTTATATAGATTTTATCTGGATTTATCTTATGAATCACAAGTCTATTATAAATCGGACACCACCATTTCTTAAAAATTCCTTACCTTTTGATAAAACTTGTGATCTTAATAACATTCCCGTGTTTGGATGTTAATGTTATGTTAGCACTATAAAAGATAATAGAAAGAAACTTGACACTCGTGCCACTCCTAGAATTTTTCTTGGTTTTAAACCTAACACCATGGGATACATTGTATATAATATGAAAACTCACAACATTCATTTCTCACAAAATGTTATTTTACGAGGATCACTTTCCTCAATTCGTATTCTACATGATTCTGCTACTCTCCTCAACCCTCTTTACCTTTACCTTTTGACCATCATGATGATTTTATTGATAATTTACCTAGAGAAGAAAATGTTGGTAATGAAATTATTGATATTGAAACACAAGATGAACCTTTCAATGTGAGCCACTCTTCTCCTCGACCATCCACCCGAATAAGAATTCCACATTCCACCTACTTATTTACAAGATTATCAAATCAAGTACCCAATTGAGTCTTTTATATCTCGTGCCAAACTCTCTCCTTTTCAACAAATGATCCTATCTGTAGATACCAACAAAGAACCAACCACTTGCGAAAATGCCTTGAAACATGATATCTTGATAAAGGCAATGAATGAAGAAATCACAGCTCTTGAACAGAACACCTGGACCATTACATCTTTACCAGCAGATAAAATTGCCATTGGCTGCATATTGATATATAAGGTGAAGTATATGATGATGAATCTATTGATAGATACATGGCTCATCTTGTTGCAAAAGGATATACTCAATTAGAAGGAATAGATTTCATTGATACTTTTTCTCCATTTGCAAAGTTAACCATTGTCAAACTACTTTTATCCTTAGCTGCTACACACAATTGGCATTTAAAACATGATGTTAAAAACGCCTTCCTTCATGGTGATCTACATGAGAAAATCTACATGAAGCTTCCATCAGGTATGATACACATAAAGAAAGACCAGGTCTGTCACCTACACAAATCTCTTTACAGTCTTAAACACACAAATCTCTTTACAGTCTTAAACGAGTTAGCTGCCAACAGTATGCCAAACTCTCTAGTTTTTTGTTTTTACATGATTTTAAACAAGCTTCTATAGATCACTTATTGTTTGTAAAGTTCACTGATTTCAGCTTAACAGGTTTATTACTATATATAGATGACATTATTCTTGTTGGTAACAACATAACATAGATAACCAACATCACTAAAATGCTTGATGAAGCCTTCAAAATAAAGAATCTAAAAAATCTAACATATTTTCGATTTTGAGGTTGCAAAGGAATCCATTTATGTCAATGTAAATATACCTCAGATCTTCTTACTAACATTCTTGCTTCTACACCTATTTCAACACCTATGAACTTCTCCACTCGCATTTCTTTCACAACTAGTGAACCTCTTAGTGATCCCTCTTCTTACCTAGACTTATTGGAAGAATGATCTATCTAACAAATACGTTTCCTGATATTACTCATGTTGTCCATCATCTAAAGCCAATTTGTTACTTCTCCTGATATTACTCATGTTGTCCATCATCTAAAGCCAATTTGTTACTTCTCCAACACAACACGCCATTGAGCTTCTCTCGGATCTTAAGATATCTCAAACAAATACCTGGAAAAGGTCTTCTTCTTGCTGCAATCAGTGATGTTCAGTTCAATGTCTTCAATCTAATTGGGCTAGATGTCGTGTCTCTCGACAATCTATCACTAGTTATATTATCTATCTTGGTTACTCTCTTATATCATACCATTCAAAGAAACAACCAGCTGTTTCTAGAAGCTCTTTAGAAGCAAAATATAGAGCGCTTGCATCAAGAACATGTAAATTACAATGGTTCACCTATCTTATAAAAGATCTTCATGTTTTTCATACTCAACCTGCTCTTCTCTATTGTAATAATCAATCAGCCATAAAGATTACTTCCAACCAAGTCTTCCATGAATGCACTAAACACATTGAAATTGATGGTCAATGATTATTGAGACTCCTCCCTATATGCTTCAATTTGCAGTAAGTAGATATTTTAACCACAGCTCTACCGCCATCCTATCATATGTTATGTTCCAAGCTGGGAATGCTAAACATCTACTCCTAGCTTGAGGCAAGCTCTCAGAAACTTCACAAATTCTTCAACTGATAATTGTTAAGTGGTCTTATTCTTGCGTATGATGCTTCGTCTGAAGCTATTTTTCTGTTTTGTCTGTGTTTGTTTTCCAGTTTTGTTCTTTTTGTCTTGTAAATAAGTCAGTACTTATCACGTTTTGCAACACAAGATATAATTCAATCAAATCTTTTTCCTTTCATCATGAATGCTAAAATGCGATCTTGTAGAAGTAAATCTAAGAGGATCTTATCCTAAATTATGGTTAGCTTGCTTTAGTTAGTTTATGTGTTTGGGCCTTATCATGATTGTGGTTTTGTGGTTTATATATAAGCTTTGTAAACTTTGAACAGTTTTGGCTATTGAATGATGTTGATTTCCATTCAGAAAGTATACGAGATTCAGTAGAAGGAACACTCCACACCTTAATGGAGCGGTCCAAATAACCACTTAGGTGTCATTTGGTTTGAAAAAATATATTTTGTTTTCACCTTTATAAAAATGACACTTTTTTTCACTATTTGTTATACAAATCTTTGAAAAAATAAAAAACAAAATGAAATCAAGGTAACATTTTCCTCACTAAAAGTGAAAACATATAATTAAAAAAAAAAAAAAAAAAACTTATAAAA
>Ga0209700_104680_pt1 | contig 24268 bp, 12 predicted proteins | sample SiratroredBW_FD_187528 | JGI IMG/M metagenome (GOLD analysis project Ga0209700, IMG submission 187528) | Root nodule microbial communities of legume samples collected from California, USA - Siratro red BW (SPAdes) (version 2) | ecosystem: Host-associated > Plants > Roots > Nodule | place: USA...
CTAAGTTCTAGACCAAGCTTCAAATCTTCATGAATCTTCATGCTTTCCACATAAGATCATAGGTCTTGAACTTCTTCACACATGGTTGGCTTCATCAAATTACTGCAGCAGTCCACTGGTGCTAACAAGTGACGAGGTAATTATATTTTTAGCAACGCTATCATACTGAGCTTTCCTACTTTCATCACTAGTCCTATCACACCAAGGTTTATCAACAAACACATTATCAACCAGCATTTTAGGAACATACGATCCATTAATAATAGCATCCCAAACACTACGATCAATAGATTCAATAAAAATTGATAGCTGAAACCACAAAACATAGGTGGCCTATGAATCGAGGCACCCTCAGCAAAAGGAGGTTTATTTTCGGCCATTTAGGATCAACTTGAATAACTTTCAAGAACCTGCTCTGATCCCAATTGTTGAAAAATATGATGGCCAAAGTTCAAGAGGGAGGGTGAATTTAACTATTTACTCTTTTAGAAAATATGAAAGTTTGAATGAGTTTTTTATGAAACTATTATTACAATGTAAGAGCCACACAAAAACAACATGTTAAATGTACTGACAACAGGTTAAAAATAAGGCTAATATGTAAAATCAGTAAAAACAACCTATTACAGATCTAAAACAACACGTTCAAATATTTCAAGCAATTCTGGAAAAATGTATTTAACAGGTTGAAATTGAAAAACACCCTATTGAAAAACTTTTTCAGCACTTAGACAATTTTCAATCAGCAGCAAATTTTAACCAACTAAATCGGATTTCAACTAGTTGAATTTCCAGTACTACAACAGTATGATTAAACCAGTAAAATCAGGTTTTGATTAAAATGAATTTTGAAAAAGCCAAAAATACCACACACCAAATTGATATGATCAACCAATGATTAATCAAAGCAGTATACTAAGTAACACTCCAGATTAAGGAAAATGAATATGCAAGTCAGATTAGTCAAAGTGCCAGAAAGCTTGGAAACTCAACAACAGTTAAAAATATCAATTTATACTGCAGTGACAGTGAACAACCAGGAAAAGCTATGTTACAGTAGTATCAATATATCACCACATTACCAAGACAATTTTGCAGCAGTAGTCAAAATTAAAATGCAATTATTCTACATGAAATCAAGACAACATAGAATTAAGTATCAAGTAAACAACACTCAGAATTTAACTAGCGATTCCACCTAATCCTATCTAATAACACCATATAGAATATCAACCAAGTGAATGATATTGCAACAGAGCTAAATGTAAAATTACAGTCCAAACAGAGATAGTGACAAGCTAAAACAGATCCACCAATTTGAATTGTATAGTTACAGAAATAATACTTCAATACAAGTAACTAAAAACAATTCACAGTATTATCAAAATTGAGTAAGAAACAATTTCACAGGACCAAATATAGTACACCAATTCAGTAGAGATAAGATCAACCAAAATCAAATCCAATTGATTCAAATACGCAAGGCACAATATTCAAGAAATCAAGATAAACTTGCTGCATTGAGAAACTGGAATACAATTGGTTAAAAAATTGATTTTAACAGATTAAACACACTACCATAAAAGAGTAATTTGAATCTGTCTAGAAATTTTAACAGGTTGTTCTTGACAACATAATTGAAAATAGGTCTTAAGCAGTTCGAAAATTCAAAGAGTAAGGGAACAAGAAGATCACACGAGTCTTTTTACCCTGGTTCACTCTTCCACAAGACCTGCGTCTAGTCCTTTGCACAACAATGCAAAGTTTTCCACTATACCAATTAATTTTACAAACAAAACACATTAAAGACGCAATCTTGAACCCTACAAGATGGTCTTCTACCCCTTCTACAACTCCCCACCGCACAAGATGCACAACCCTAGTGCAAATGCAGTACCCCGCTACTATTTTGAATGCAAACAATGCAATACACCAATCCAATTACACGTTTTCACCAATTACAATGCTTAAAAACACTTTTTAAGCACTAAACAACTAAGAAATACATCAAGAACAAAATACAATCTGTAAAAACATTTATGGAATATCTGAACACAGTGAAAACTCAAAGGAGGAACATTTATCTCCTCAAGATCGCAGTTGCAACACCAAAAAATCCAATGCAGGTCTTGCTCTTCTTCAAATGTGAGAAACTTTGATGAAATTCACAAGATTCTATGATTCTTTCTCACTTATGGGTTTTCTCCCCAAGAAGCACTTTCAATTTTTTTTGAAAATTATTGAAAACCATTTGATTCTAAGTGTTATTCAAAACGCGCATTGCAGCCCTTTAAATTTGCGCCAACCCAAAACTATTATCAAATTTAATAGTTTGTTTTCAAAATTTAACATGTTAAATTTTCTGTACAACACTTATATTTTTAAAATGATTTTAACATTGATATTTTCACTTATTTTTTAATAAGAGCAATGCAAACAAATGATTAATAGACACTAACAAATGCATGTTAAACGTCATCCATGTTAAAACCAACCCAAACCTAGGATCTAATGTCTTCAAGAAATTTCTTCATCAAATCACCACTCTAGGAGGTTCTTCACTAGCTCCAACAATTATTATTATTATTATTAATATTAAAAGCTTTATGTCTATAACTCAGGCATTTGAAACATTTTATGTTGCTTGTCTTTTCTTCTAATTTAGGTGTTGATGAAGATGGTGAATAGACATGATTCTTGTACTGAGAAGAAGAAGAATTTTTTTTCTTCTTTAAAAGAAGAAGAAAAATTAGTAGGTTTAGAATACTTAGTTGGTGTGACTTTTCCCCTTCCTTCTTGTTTCTATATAAAGAGTTTCATATGGTGTATTTTTGGAAGGCATTTCTTCTTTCGATTTGTTTTTCCACCTTGGTATCTTGGTGAAGAATTTCCTCCAACGATTTATAGTGTTGCAATTCTACCACATCTTTGATTGTTTTAGGCTTCTAGAATCATGCGATTTTTTCCTTTAAACCTTAATCCAAAACATATTTAATGAGAAACATTTCCATTTCCTTACAGTATTCCGCCACACTTTTGACCTTTGCCTCAATCTTTGAAGTTGAAGGATCAAACTCTTCTTATATTGTGTAGCCATGAATCATTTTCTCAAATGTTTCTTAAAATCATTCCAAGTGCTTATGGCCATCTTTTTGCCTTTTTCAATGTCACTTTGGACTTAGTTCAAACAAAATAGAGCATAACTTTCAAACTCTAAAACAACAAATTTAATAATATCCAAGTCCAAAAAGTTCATAAGAAAAATAATTTGATCCTCTTTTCTCTCTCATTTGCCCACACACATTGTGCCTACAAATTTTGAAAATTTTACATTATTTCTAAAGAATTTTTCTTCATGTCCAACCCTATGGTAGCGTCTTCTTTCTCTTTGATTCTTCTTAGTTCATAAAAGACGTCCATATCACTCTACAATGAGTTAGAAGATCTTGAATGTCTTCTTTCTTTTTTCTCTTCTCTCACTTTTTAGGTCTTTGATTGTCACCCTTTGTTGCTCAAAGATTTATTTAAATTACTCAAGAGTCACTTGGGACCTCTCCAAGTTCACACTTCCTTGCTTTTTAGTACTCAAACACATCTCCAAAAGTTCAAAAAGAAAACCTACACAAGAATTCAAGACAAAAGGCTTAAAAAAACTACCAAAATTAGTGTAATGGTCAGTAGAAAAAAACTCCTGATCACTCTATAAGTGTTTGCATTCAAGTGTTTGGGTTTAATATCTAAAAATACACACACGTGTATGAAAGGTTGGCTGCACTCAAATCACTCAAGAGAGAAGTCCAAGTTTTCTCAAAAACTGTTTCAAAGTTCTAATCAAGAAATACTATCTTCTCAAGTCAAAGAGAAAGAAAATCCAAATGAATTAAACCCTTAGTATCTTTAAAATTATATGAAAAAACCACAAAGAATCTGAAAATAAAAATTGAAAATGATATTCATGAAAATGTACCAAAAGATTGTACAAAACTGTCAAAATTTAACTAAAAAAATGCAAAGAAAAACTTGAAAAATACTCAGAGAAAGGAAAAATTTAAGCAAAAACTTTACCCATTTAAATCATGCTAAATGTTCTAATGAAAGGCTCTTAAGATATACACACTCAAGAACACAAAACCCACACAAAATTATTTAAACAATTCGTGCCACCCCAATGGAAGTCCAGATAAAAAATTGATTTAAGAATTTAGAACAAATTAGCCATGAACTACTCATTTTTCGAGAGATTTTTGTTCTTTCTTTTTTCTATTATTTCTTTTGATTTCTTTAAACTTTTTCTTGGCTTTTGAAATGGTTATGTGTCACAGAAATTCAGAATAACATGTCCCATAAAAATTTTATTTGAGTTTATGATTCTTGAAAACAATCTCCAAAAGAACAACCATAGAAAGTGGGATTACAACACTTGAATCTTAATGTTTATGAGACTAAAATGTTCCAAACATGTTCAATCTTAAGAAGCAAGAACCCAAAGAACAAGAAGAACACAATACCCAAAATTAATCGAGCATCAACATCATACCCATGTTCCTAGAAACAAAGTTGTTTTGTTAGCACTAAGGATTGCTAAGTGATTTGATGAAGCCAACAAAATGATGAAGTCTACAATGGATCAAAGGTTGCAACGTTGATTGAATGAAGCCATCATGGAGCTTGATGGAGTTTTGGTCTAGGACTTAGGTTGGATGTGTGTGAGAGTGTGGTTTTGGTTTAAAACCATGAGTTGCATGAGATATCACTCAAAGGAAGCTCCAAAAGTTAATTTGGCTTAACAATTTTTCAGAGGTTCTAAAATGAAGTTTTATAGTTCTGAAAAACTCATTTCAGAGATTAATTCAGCAAACTGTTTTCAGAATTTGACTTTTTGGATTTTCTTATAAGTCACAAAAAAAAAAATCAATCGATTGATTTTTTGACAGTATTAAAAACTAGTTTATCTATATAAACTAGTTTGTTGTGGGGTACAATAGTTTGTTTGTTGTTGGGAGCAGTGGTATCTTACAGGGAGCAAGGTGTTTGTATTGCTGTAAAATGATCTTGTTGATCTTTATAGTGGAAATTCTTTACTAGTTGGCAAAGGACTGGACGTAGCCCTTGAGGAAGGGCGAACCAGTATAAATCTTGGTGTTTTTTATCTTTCTTTCTCTCTTATTGAATGCTTATCATACTACTCTGTTGTTGTGTAATTAATTGTTCTTCGAGTGTAATTGATTGTTCGTTCTGTTGGTGATATTCTGTGATCTTTAGAACTGTGATCTCATCTGAATAATTTACTGAATCTATTCTTGATGATTTTGAAGTGCTTAGTGTTTTTTGATATCACTATTTAATTAATTGAGTTTCTGAAAAACCTATTTTCCTGAATCAATTGTTGTGTCTTGTTTTGTTTATTAATCTGTATTATTTTGCTTTGTGATTAGTCTTCAGTTTACTGTCAATACTGTTTACTTAATTCTTTATGGGCAGTTCTGAAACACTTTTCTATTCAACAATTTGCTTTCGCTTTTGTATTTGATATTTTTACTGATTGAATATTTCTTGGCTGATATGGTTTACTTTCTGGTTTTAGTCAATTGCTTTTACTATTTGATTGTGTATACTGTGTTCAGTAGATTGTTTCTGTGTTTCCAGTAAACTGCTTGTTGCTATTTTTCAATTCTGGATATTATATCAATTCATTGATTCTGATCTGGAATCTATTGAACTTTTGTTGTGCACTTCTTAATATAATTTTTCAGTAGTTTCAATAAACAACTTTCATTCTACATTTTATAAAAACCATCTTTGCTAAAATTTTTGAAAGTTTAATTCACCCCCCCTCCTCTTGAACTCGGCCTATACTTGTTTTACAGTTTTTGGTCAATATTGCAAGATATGCATACAATGACTAGCTTAACGGAGTTAAAAAATGAAACAAAACAAGAAACGTGTACTAAATATTACAATAATGATTTGACCAATGAGTAAACAAGAAAGAAAAGTAAGAATCACATCCAAATAAAAATAGGTTTCATGCTCATTCTTGAAGAACACCTCTCTGAAAATACTTTTAGGCTGAGTTCAAGAGGGGGGTGAATTGAACTTTACAAAATTTTTGAGTTTAATAAGCAAGGAAAACGTTCTAAACGGAATGAAAGTTTCTAAGAATCTCAAAGATCAACGATTTAAGTTGCAACACAAAAAATCAATCAATTTCAAACACAAATAAATCAATTTAAATTCTACCAGATTTAAGAAAATCAATCTTTCAAACAAAGAGTTCTTGAACGGGAAAAGTAGGATTAAACTGTAGTCAGTGAATAAGCAGATTTTCAAACCAGTAACCAATATATTGTAACACCAAATTTAGTCATGTAATCAAGGCCAAGAAGAATTTAATTTATGCTGCCAAAGAATCACTTTTCAATTATGCAGAGAAACACTTGAAGGATAATATTGATCAAACTAGTTGTATTAAACCAAACTAGAATTAATTGAAAAGAGTAGAATCTACAGAGTTGTACATAGAAGAATCTATATGTGAATTAAATAAAGAAGATAATCAATGATTAAAGACAGGAGTTATGCGAGCGTGAATGAGTTAATTCAATGAATAGAGAATTAAACTTTGCATAATTGAATGGAAGGCACAAAATAGAAACAAATGCAGAGAGAAGGGTCAGAGAGAAACACGCAAAGCAATTATACTGGTTCACCCTTCCTCAAGGGCTACGTCTAGTCTTTCTTGCAACCCTAGCAAGAAAAATTTCACTATAAAATACTTAATTGTACATTCTTACAATCAAGAACACCTCTTGCTCCCAGCAAGATCCAAAACACCACTACGTATTCAAGTTTGCACCCGGCAAGCCCAAATATTCAGAATTCACCAATACTAAACCCTATAGTATCACCAATTTTCAATTTGAATCAAAAGATTACAATTATACATATCAATACGCAACACTTGAATCAATACAGTTTCAAGGTTTAAGTTGCAGAAAAATCCCTAATTTCTAGAAAAGACGAACTAATCTAGAACCTTGAAAGAAATTAGCTTTGCTTTTGTCTAATTGCTTGACTTCATGAAATATCGAGTCTTGTGAGATTCTTAACTCAAGGTCTTAATACCACTTGATACAAACCTTGAAAGGTTAATAGGACCTTGATCAACTCAAGAGGTGTGGAATAAAGAACCTCCATGGAAATAGGAGTCATTTGACGCAAGCAAGAAGCCACCACAAAAGATTCAGTTCGACAAAGTAAGAAAACGCATAAGAAAACAAGAAAAAGTAAAGAAATGAAATTAAAAATGGATTGAAGAGAGAAGAATGGAAATAGCATGTCACGTTTAATCCATGAATCAAAGTACAAGTGTGATGATTCACCACTCGAGAGAACTTCTCAAGATAAGAACCAAAACAATAGAAGAGAAGAACTTAAACTCTCATAAAACTCACAAAGGAGATCTCATTCACCTTCCAAGATGATTTTTACAATGAGAAAACATCCCATTTATAGACTCGTGGTTTGGCCTAGGGAAGAAGAAGAGACAAGAAAATAGAGTTAACTTTGCTAACCAAAAGTTAACTCACTTAACTATGTTTAACACTTCTTAATCCCTTGAAATTAGGGAAAACACATGGTAGTTCCTAAAAATTAGGGAAAGGTAATGATTACATGTGAAAAGGTAATGATTACTTGTGAAACGGTAATGATTACATGGAGAAACAATGATGACATGGAGAAGCAAGCATATATGGTGTCTCTTGGAGTTTCCTAAGTCACAAATGTGTCTTGAAAGTTTGAAGAGTCAAATGGCATATTCTTTCCCTAGTCTCATCTGAGTGTCATACACTGGTATAGAAACTCCAAAAGACTATTCTAACTCTACATTTTAGACTATGGTCCCTCAAGTTCTAACCATAAAGTGCTTTCTTCTCTCAAGTTCCTCCTAAAATCTAATGAGCACTCATGAATAATCGTCTAATCTCATCTTCAAAAGCTTTAAGTCTTCCTCTAGTCAGCATTCCTTGGAATATCACTTTTCGTTTCTTTGTCTTTATTTGTCATGCTTTTGGTACTCCTTTAAGTTCCTCTCTTTTTCTTGTTCAAGTGCTTCTTCATCCTTATTTATATCAACAGACTTGTTGCATTCGAAGCAGACAATGTCCGGTAAAGAGTCATCATCCTTTCACTTGTATGAGTTTTCTTTTCTTTTAATAGAAAATATTTTGCTCCTTATTCCTTTCTTTCAAGCAATTTCTTAAACCTTTTGGATATGAGAGAGACTTCATCATCGATTGAATAATTTGACTCCTCTCCACATATATTTCCTTTGTTTTTCTTCGCTTGGTGATTGTCTGTTTTGAATATAATTCTGCTTATAATCCTTCTTCTACCGTAGTCACAACTTCCTTCTGTTATCTATCCTATGGATGGATTTCATGCACTCTAAAAATTCTAAGAAACTTATACCATGTAAGCTTCTTAAAGTCTCTAGCCTCAATGATTATTATTGTTGAGTTCTAGATATTAGGCATGATATCCAACAGCTTCAAATTTATCTAAACTTTGAAAAGCTTTGTCCAATAGCTTCTACATCATTTTGGAATCTGTCTATTCTGATATTTTTTTACGAAATACTGCTGAAAAAAATAAATTATTATATTATCTATGTACGATTTAGTAGTCACCAATCTTCATGTAACATATTAAACTTCTTTTATATATCAGATGAAGATTGGTTTGGACATACATGGGTCTTTCTGTAGTGATGGAAAAGAAATATAGGTAAAGAAAAAATAAAAGAAAATAGAAAAGTTAGATGAAAAAAATCTGTTTTAATTAAAAAAATTGAAAAAGGAAAAAAAAAAAAAAAAAAAAAAAAAAAAAAAAATAAAAAAAATAAATTTAAAAAAAAAAAAAAAAAAAAAAAAAAAAAAAAAAAAAAAAAAAAAAAACTAACGTGTTCGATGATACGTTTCAACATAAAACATAACATATTAAGTTGTAACGTACTATGTTCCACACATATTTACTTACTCCTATTATGAAATTAAACGTTGCAGTTTTTTATTTTTTTCTCTCTTCCTTTTTCTCTATCGTTTTGCACTACCATGTAATAATTTCTCTTATTATAAAATATATTTCCCTTTACAACAAAAGAAGAAAACTACTCAATTTTACATATCAGTTTCTGTAATTGAAAGTTTCCTGGGTTCGCATTCACATGAGCAATGCCATAATTTGGTTTTAGTTTCGTGAGTTTTCATCTAGCTTCTAATAATGTGATAGTTATTTCATTGGTTGAGACAGTTCGACCTGAGGTAGAAGTTGTTGCAACTTGATCATTCTTTATATAGAAACCAGGTTCTTTTGGCTCAGCCAATTCCCTCTCACTCCCAAGCATTAGAACCACAGCAGACATTACAGGCCTATCCTCTGCATGTTGTTGAACACATAGGAGACTCACATGGATGCAACGCAAAACCTCTGATAAAACACATGATTCCTCTATGCTTGAGTCAACCATCTCTATAGCCCTACCCTCTTTCCATAGACTCCATGCCTGAACCATGGAATAAGAAAATTGATGTCACAAGTTTCCATGACACCAAAATTGGAAAATCTTAAAAATGTTTTTTAATCCCAAAAGTACTATATTCTCCAAAACACCAATGCTTGAAGCAAATGAATAAATTGAGACATACTTACATGGGTTACAAGGTTAGGATATTGGTTTTCAAGATAGAAACCTCTAGTTCTCTTTCCACTTATAATCTCCAGCAGCAAAATACCAAAACTGAAAACATCAGATTTCACAGAAAAAAGACCATCCGCTGCATATTCTGGTGCCATGTAGCCACTGCAACATATCAAAATAAAAGCCAGTTAAATACAATATCACATAACAATTGCAACAATTGATACTGGGGTATACTTACTAAGTTCCTGCTACTCGCTTTGTGTTTCCTTCTGTCTGATCTCCTCCAAAAATTCTAGCAATACCAAAATCTGATATTTTTGGATTCATTTGATCATCAAGCAAAACATTACTTGCTTTGAGATCTCTATGAATTATCCTTAATCTAGAATCCTGATGAAGATAAAGAAGACCTCTGGCAATTCCACAGATAATGTTGAAGCGCTTAGGCCAATCTAGCAGTTTGCTTTTAGTATCATCTGTTTCATATGAACTAAATTATTCACCACATTTGCATTCTAAATCTCAAAATTTAGGTTTCATAACCTCCAAGGTTGATAAAGAAATCCCTAAAGTAACCCAGAATAAGTAATCTTGTAATTTGTAATGTTCATACCGAATATCAACCAATCCAAACTACGGTTAGTCATGTATTCATAAACTAGCATTCTGTCCTGTTCCTGAACGCAGCAACCGAGAAGCTTAACAAGATTTCGGTGCTGAAGTTTTGCTATCAGTTTTACTTCATTCTTGAACTCTGTCATTCCTTGTCCAGAGCTTCTTGAAAGCCTCTTCACAGCAATTTCTTGTCCACTTACTAATTTTCCCTACATAATCAAATAAGTATGTAAATTGAGATATCTTGATCACAGTGACAATTTTTGAGGTATTTTTCCTAGAAACATAACAAAGATCGAATCACCTTGTATACTGGTCCAAAACCACCTTCTCCAATTTTGTTTTTCATTGTGAAATTATCGGTGGCATTAACTATTGTTGAAAGGTCAAGTGATGGGAGATCAAGATCATCTTCACTACCTTCTATATTTTCATCATGTACAGTGTCTGAATACTCTGATAAATGGAACAGGGGTTCAGTTTACTCAAGGCATAATGAATACGATAGTTTAGTCAAAATAATTTTGCAGCATAACATTTTTCCATTTTTTGTAGAGGTTGATTAAATTAACGGTCAAAGTTCCCTTTTGCAGTTCATTTTGCAGTACTAAAAACCAGGATACAATTTTCGTACATTGTTCGTACCTTTTCCTTTGGCAAGAAAAGGATAGATAAATTATAGTTAGACAAAAGAAATTAGAATCACTATCCAATAAAACCAGCGACTCTTAGCTTACCAATCCCAACTACCTAACAACAAATCAAGCATGTAGAAAAAGACTAAAAACTATCAATGCAAGGCACACCTGGTTTCAGCATGCTCTTCTTTGCTCAAAGATTTTGCAGCCATAACTAATTTAGTTTGGTTTACTACTTCTTACCTTGAATTATCTTGGCTGTGTTAACCAATTCCACTTGATTGGTAATTAATTTGGATGTGGATACATGACTAATAAATGAAAGGGATTATGTAACACCTAGGTGCGTTTCTTAGCTATTATCAAATCAATAAAGAAGCCAAAAAAAATCCATCTAAGAAAATGTAAATAATTTATTTTTACCTGTTATGCTGTGCCGGACAGTGTAGACTCGATAGCAAGCAATGAAAATCATTCCTAAAATGATGACAATGGTGGAAGCAACTATTATTATCACTTTCTTGTTCCCTTCTTGTTTCCCTTCATGGTTGAATTTGATAAAACCAAATAAGAAATCAGATAATACGTGTATGAATGTAATTTTTATAATGAAAAAATTTGATTCAGATTATGAAGTCCTTGAGTATACCTATTTCTGAAGCATGCATTCGAACATGTAGATCCTGCCCATCATTATCAAACTGCCTAATATCAATTAGATCACCAAACCACATGACACAACCAGTACCTTCACCATTTATATCTGAATTAGTATAGGCCATACAAGAACAATTATTCAAGCACTTCACTCTGCATTCTTCTAGACTTATTGTTTCATCTACCCAAGTATTTGTAGTATCTGGCACTTTCACACCTTTCACTTTCACAAAGCCATCCTTGAGTTTCTCAGTGCAGTTTAATGGCTTATTCCGTACACATCCATGAGACCAGTCAGATGAGTTCCATGCTTGTGGTGACTTGGGACTGAACCCTGATAAGCATTGACATATTTGAGAGCCTGTGATGGTGCAAGTCCCATAGACTCCACATATTCCATAATAGTCACAGTTGTCTTTTGGCAGTGATTTATAGAACTTCCAATATTGTCCATCTTCCATCCATACGTACCGAAAACTCATATAACTGGTTTGATTCATTAGCAATCTTGAGATCACAGCATCATTCTTGAGGCTGAAAGTGTAGTATATCTCATCCTTGTTGGATATGTAGCGGTAATCATAAATGGAGTTAGGCTTTTGATCTGGTATACCACTGAAATGTAGGCCGTTCCATGGTCCAATTCTCACATACTTTTCTGTTCCCTTCATCAGATAAAACTCAGGATAGTTATAAAGCAATAGACCCCAATAAAAGATTCCTGGGGATGGATCATTAGAACTCTTCCAAGCTGTCATTCTCCATTCCATACCAGTTCTGAGGTTCCGTCCCAACTTCATTCCTGGCAACGTTGTATCTGAAGGGTAGTCAAAGCTTTGCCACAGATAGGCTTCTGGGTTTGTTTCACTCTCATCTCTTACTACAAGGTTCCCTGAATCCAAAAGTTGTGCCACTGGATTCCGTGCTTGTTTTTCGGATGTTGTTGTGTACCACACAACCTTGTCATCCTGCCTTAGGACAAGGTTTCCTGTGCTGTTCACTGTTAAGATCCCTGAGGAGTCATTGATGGCCCCATTTGCGACCCAAACAACTGTCTGTGTGATATTCTTGTACCAAATTCCAAGATAACGATTCTTTGAGTTCTCAGGACTGAAGAAACCGAGTTCAAATGTTTCACCTTGGGAAACCAAGGTCATGCCATCACTAATGGACTGGGACAAACGAATAGTATCAGCTGCTATGACAAATTTGAGAGAAAGGATGAGTACACATGCAACAAGGATCAACGAAGAAAGAATACCCATTGAAATTTGCTTATGCAGGACTCAATTGTTCTACTACGTCTATGAATAGAGGTAATAAGGGAAATGAAGGGCTAATAGGTGTACACTTCGAATATTCAAACTAGATGTTTGGAATTGGTTGTGAAGGATGACTGAAGCAAAGTGTGACATAATAATGTTTTGTCTGGGTTTCATACCTATAGAGTTGAAAATATAGGCACAGATACGAAAATATCAATCTAAACTGGTACTCGTAATTATACTGTGCCTTATGTTTGAAGCCTGGTTTCTGTGTTCTGAAGAGATATTTTATATAACGTACGCAAGAAAAATAATATATAAAATTTATTATTTTAAAATTTGGGATTTGAAATAGTGTCATAGTCTTTTATGTATTATTTATTATGGATTTCTTTGTGGAAAGTCTTGTAATAAGATTTTGAGGTTCCATCTGGTAACCGAGTGTGTAAATAATGCAACCGAACAAATGTCATTCCTGAATGGAATTTTCTGTTGTCCTTTTGACATTTAATTGATTTTGTGGCCACTAGCTGATGTCAGGGAAGATTAATTGTCATGGATGAAAATGATATTTAATGACTTTTGTTTACTTACAATCATGTGGTATGATGACTTGACCAATCTTCTTGGAAAATAATATTTTATGTATCACACTATTCAGTGTTAGACTTACAAGTAAACAGGAACGGTAAGAGGAGGAATTATTTGTTCATTCTAGTTGTTCTAGAAAATAAAAATTCATTGAATGGTTTTTAAAATTGAATGATTTTTCTAACAATATTGTTGCATTAAAGAAAAAAATATATATATTTGCCTATAGTTTCTTAAAAGCTTTGGTTTACTATATAAGAGAAAAATTCGTTTTAAGGTTGGTCAAAAGCTAATGCAAATGAGTAGAAGTTGATGTTAGATGGTGATTAGCGTTGGCATTGTGTTCGTACAAGAATGGACTCGAACGGCGTGGGAGCTATAACGTTAGTATCAAACTATGTTAATGGATGTTGTTACTGTAGGCCAAAATAATGATAAAATGTCGTTAAGTCAATTACTTTATTATTTCAACTCAGTGTCAGTTAAATCGACTTAAAAAATATATAAAATTTAAATATTAATTAAAATCTAGTATTGGTTTAGCTGGTAGTTTAACGAAATATTATTTTAAATTAAAGTAGTATCCCATGAGGTTATGTTAAGAATTATTAAATGAAAAAAGTTTAAAAAGGTAGCATCACTTTAGAAAGTTAGATATTAAATATAAAAGAATATAAAGTATATTGATAAGAAGTGCCCCATCTACTTTTGATCTTGATTTTAACACTTGAAATGGTATAAAGAATAATTTTAACAAAACAAATTTATAATTAAGTTAGAATCTTACATTGACTAAAATCAGAAGAGCTCATGAAATTTTGCCTAATTTTACAGGAGTTTTGGATGTAGAGAGTGGCCCAATTATGTCTTCAAAACGTTGAGTGGAGCTTATTGTCATTGATTGAATTTAATCCAGAGAAGGGTTTTTTTTTAGCACAAAATTAGCTTAGCAAAACCTCAAAGCACTAAGAAATAAGCAAAAAGAATACTTCAGAATGAAACAAGATCATATGGTGAGTGCAGGTGTGGAGTGGTTGAGCGTGGAGAAATATTCCCTACGAAGAAACCTTATCCATTAAGTGCTAGAACTTGAGGTTGAGCACATGAACGGTAAAGAAGCTAGTAGGTTATCTAAAGACATTTCTTAAAGTTGTATTACCTATGTATATGCTTTCATTGTTATATCCTACGTAGCTAATTTTATATTGGGATTGGGTAACTCTATAATCCTTTTGTACATTCTTTCTTATATAAATTTATGATATTTTCTTTCCTAATTGAATTTTGTGCTAGGAACAAAGTGTAGGCACCGAATGAGTATTGGAAAATACATTTTATTTTCTGAACCCAACTCAATCAACCAAATATTACAGCTGCTAGGAACAAAGTGTAGTCTTTGGTTATATTATTCTAGTAAATTGATCTATGATGCAGGGAATGGATAACATCAAGTCAAGGAATTGATTGATTGTTATTCAATTCTCAAGTAACCATGATTAAGGAATTAACTTGGTTTAACAATAGGAACAAAAGAGTAGTATGAATAGGGAGAGCAGACTTGTTTAACTTTTATTCAATCTAAATGCTTGATCTTAGTAGAACTCCAACACTTCCATCCATCCATTCACTTTATAGTTATCTTTATTTACAGTTTAATTTTCATATCAATACTTGTATTCATGTAATTCTTTACGAAAGATACAACAATTATATGAAGATTTTCTAATCCCTGAAGATACAATAACCCTTCTTTCAATTGTACTACAGTTGACTTAATCCACTTGTTGAGAATAAAAATCAAGCTTTTAGTGTCGCTGAAGAAGAATTAGTTTAAATTTTTAATGGTTTAATTGGATCTTTTGTTAATTCATAATTAGGCTAACTTGTAAAGGAGTAAAATTCAGATTTTGAAAATTTCTATTTAATCACTAATTTATGTTTTAGTAATCTTTGATTTATGCTCCTTAAAGGAAATACTTCTGTAGAAAATTTGTTGTTTGAGTAGGAGAATAAATAGGCTATAAAGAGAAACAAGAGCAAAACCAAGAAGGCTAAAGAAGAAACAAGCCAACAACAATCTTCTCTTTCACAAACATCTCACATTAATCAACCATAAAGAGAAATGGTCGAACAAGAAGAGAGAAGAGTAGTGAATCCTCCAAGGAAAACATTGGGAGATTATGTTGTGCACCAAGGACCAAGGCACTTTTCTAGATTTATTATCCCACCACAAGCATGAGGAATGGAGATTAAACTTGCTTTTTTAAATTTGGTTTCAACTTATTTATTTTCAAGAAAGGATCATGAAGATCCTTATGCTCACTTGGATACAGTTTATGAGTTGTGTGCTACAATAGGATTTGATGTTGGACAAAAAGAGGTTATATATATGAAGTTGTTTCCATTTTCGCTCATTGGTGAAGCTAAGGAATGAACAAAAGCTCAACCAAATCAGAGTTTGACCAGTTGGACAAATGTTGAGAGAAAATTCTTGACCAGATTGTTTCCTCCAATTGGGTATATGAGTGCAAAATCTGACCTTTAAACTTTTAAGCAAGGTTAAGATGCGTCATTCTATGAAACATAGGAGAGATTTCAGCTACTACTTAGAAAATGTCCTAATCATAGGTTTGAGGATGAAGAGCAGTTGACTATCTTTTTAATGGTTTGAGATAGATACAAACATTGATTATATTAAAATATCTTTTATGACCATATTATTGGGTTCCATAATAATGGCATATTGTATGAATGTCTCTAATGGATATTTAATTCCTTGAGAATTGATTGAACTGAGGATATATATATATATATATTTGGTGATTGGAGGACATGGTTATGATTGTTTAATTATTCTGTCTAGTCATCACAATTTCCATTCAGATTATTTCTTATGTTTTCTATTGATTTTAATATCATCAATGCTACTATGCAATGATACAATTTTGTACACACACTTAAGTTTTAATAATAAATATACCCAAAAGTGTAAGTATAGTCTATTATTGTTGTTATCCCTGCTCTTATTAAATTTTAACCTTGATTAACATACTTTTTAATAGAATTTTTTTAACAATAAACATATAAAAAGAAAACATTTTTTATGATTATAAGATTTAATAAATATGATCCTTATTAGTTCTCATAGTTATTATTGTTCCCTTGCAAGTTTTATCTTAACTTATATCTTAGCATTAAAAATAGTGAAAAAGGTATTTTTTTTATTTAAATTGTAGATTTAGAATGATATCCTGCTTCTTTAAAAAAAGAGAAGTAAGTCTTGGAATTGAAACTCAACTGTTTTGCATTGAAAAATATTCTTAATGTATGTATATCTCACTTTCCTATTTCGTTTCTATGAATACATATACTCTCGTCCAATCTAAATCTATGACTGGTCGTATTGGCCATAATTCATTTATAGCAGACATTATGCCTACTTTTGTAGAAATGGTTGAAGCACAAACATGGCAAAAAGTTCAGTGACTTTCCATGGAACTACTCATTCCACTATGCATTTCCTTCACTATATAAAGATACCCTTGACTCTTGATGAACCAATAATGGTGATGTTTGCATTGCAGTCCATCATTTATCATAATGCTCTCTTTAGTCTAATGCCATCCTCTAACTAGTGATCTCCATAGTTGGGATGAAATGTAAAAAGGTGTAAGTAGTATAAACATGTAGTAGGAAAAGAAGAGTTTTGTAAAAAGGGGATTTTGGTGTGTTTAACCCACTTCGAAAAGCATGATAAGCTACTACTCATATGTAATGTATTAACTTGGGTAGAAGAAGAAAATGGAAAACTATGTGCCATGACGTATTTCAGCTTAGACGAAACATATTAGTATTTCTCAATTCGAACACTCTTCAAATTGAGTGGTTGAAAACTACAGGTATAGAATACATCTCTAGTTTTAAGGTTAGACGATGGAAAGTTTAAATAATTTCAAAATTAAAGTCTATTTAGAATTGTTTGAGATTCTTTGAAAAAAAATATACCCTTCAAAACATAGATCAGACTAACTACCTAATTAAATAAGTACTGCAAAAGCCCAAGCTTACTGATAGAATGATAACTTGGGTGGTGGAATTGTTTGAGTTTGGTTTCAATATATGAAAGTAAAGGGCCCATGAAAGTGCAGTTCCTAGTGACTTCTTGATAGAACTCCCACAAATTAGAGAGAGACATGAATGGTGGTGCCTCAGCATTAACAACTCTTCAAATAAAAAAAGGAGGAGGAGTTAGGGTAATCCACGAGGGTCCCAACGACATTTTTCTAGAGCAAGCATTTGGTTTGACTTTAAAACTTCCAACAACCAAGCCATCGAATTGAGACTTGCAAATGAGCTAGGAGACAAACAATTGAAGTGTCAAAGCGACTCACAATTATCACAAGGCTGATCAATAGAGATTTTCACATTGCTAAAAGCTTTATGTCGCTTTTGGGATCACGGAGGGGAGATGGCGATAAAAATAAAAATATTGTTATTACTAAAAAAAATATTATTAAATTAGTGATGGAGTCACCACCATAGTTTATTATGGAAAACAACGGAAAAACCAAAAGTAAGAAAATAGTGTACGAACCAAATTTAGGATTCAGGAGTCGGTTACGTGTGAAGAAGGTATTAGCATCCTACAATGTTCGTCCTAAGACGATACCTTTAATCAAATAAGTAAAATGAGTGTGGTTTTACGAACTATTATTTTTCTCAAAATAATAACAATAATAATGCAATTAAAGACAAATAAAAAATAAAAAAGTACATAAATAAAAAAGAAAGAATAAAGATGCAATTAAAGGAAAATAAAATAAATAAAAAAATAAAGTAAATAAAATAAATAAACAAATAAAATAAATAAACAAAAAAATTATAATGATGAAATTAAATGCAAATAAAACGCAAACAAATAAAAGCAAAAAACAACAAATAAAGACAAAGAAAATATTTTTATTTTTATTTTGGGTCCGAGAAGGATTGACCTTGCTCTTGCGTATTTCCATAAAGAAAAATCATGGTTCATGTAGTTCGAGTTTGAGAATTGTTTGATATAGTGTTGATATTTTTAATCTTGAAAATTTTATTTTTTTATTATTTTTGGAAATGATTTATATACTTTCCTTTTTAATTTGAAAACCTTATATTTCTTTTATTTTTTATTATGCTATATTTTTTAGAACATTTAGTATTTTTTTAATTTTAGAAAATTTTATATTTTATATTTATATTTTTATAGATTTTATATTTTTATAATTTTTCCGAAATTTAAATATTTTGTATATTTTTCAAAAGAAAACTTTGTATTTGAATATCAAAATAAAATAGTAAAACTTTTGAATTGAATTCCTGATGCAAATGGTCATTTAGAAATAATTAAAAATAAAGTACAAGAAAACTATATTTGTATTTAATTGTTTTTATTTATTTATTTTTAAAATTTAAAATTTTAATAAATACAAAAACTAAAACAAGTTTGGAAAAATGAGATAAAAATTTAGTATAATAAAAATAAAAGTAAAAAATGATAAATTAGTAATTAATTATTATATGTTTATTTTAAAAAATAAAACTTAGATATAAGAAGACGCGTAGGGATGAAGAATTGTGTCTGAGGCAACAACTTTTCGGAATTAGATACAACTTGGAATGAGGATGTGTTCAAAGCAACAATCGTTTCCAAATAATCACAATATAATAAGAGCAAAGTAAAATTTAAAATTTTAATTTTTTTTATAGTTTTATTTCTAGTGTGAATAAAGAAAACAAACAAATAAACAAACACCAAAAGCATAAGAGAGAAGCGAAAGCAAACTTTATTTAAAAAAATTGGAGTAGGTAGTGTCGTGTGTAAACAGGCAATATAGTAATGCATAGTGAATAATACCTTTCTAAAATAAAACAAAACAAAGTAGAGGTAGAGTTAAAACGATACTAAAATTTGAATTCTCCCTCTGGTGTGAGTAGAGCAAAGTGGATAGTGAGAAAGATGCAGTTCTTACCTTTGAGTGGTTATTGTGAGTGGAACAGTGTAATGGAAGAAGAGATGAATAGTGAAGATGAATAAATCTCAATATTCGCTTACCCTAAAGATCCCTTCTACTTAATCTTTCTCTGAACTCGCAATTGTTCTTTTTCAGACTATTGATTTTCTTTTGTCAATAAATCTTAGTTAATGCTTTTTATTAAAAATATTGAAAATTAATTTTAATAATCAAAATGATTGAAATTGAGCAGAATAATTATATACCATAAAAATATCCCGAAACAGTCATTAAAAGTTAGCTCCCTATTTAATTCAAATTTTAAATTTAATTCCATATTCAAATTTCAAATTTATCCCATAATCAGAATTTAATTCAAATTTTAGTCAAACGAATTTCCATCAATTTTAATTAATTTGTGCACCAAGGTTAATGGAAGAAGGCTCACACAAGGTCCAGTCACAAGAGCCATGATCAGACACCTTGAAGCCAGTAAAGAGTCAGAGGCACCTGTACAGATTAAAATGCTGACTATTTTGAGCTTTGAGGATCATTTGAAAAATTGTAAAAATTACCATAGGAAAATTTTCTTCTTGTAAATAAACTCTAGGTGCCTTAGGGTTTGTAAAGGCTCTTAGGTTAGGGTTTAGTGTATGCCATGTGGTGTCTCCTTATTGAGTGGAGAAGGAAGGCGCCTAAGGTTTTAGGGAAGCTTGTTTCACACGCTAGGTTACCCTAACCCTAGCGTGTGATGCAAGCTAGGGTTTCTAAACCTAGCTTAGGTTACATGCTACTAGTCTAGCTTGTATGATAAGCTACTAGTTCATCTTTTTTGTCTATAATAAGAGGTGTAGAGACCTCTCTTGTAAGCTTGATTTCCATGGTGAAATGCTGCCAACTTTTGTTCAACTCTCTATCAAGCTTCTCTCTTTGAGTTACTTCTCCTAGAAGCTCTTGAAGAACCCTAGAATATTGGTGTCACCTCCTTCAACATTTCCTTTATCACTCATTCCACCAAACCTTCTCCTAGAAGCTAGTGTAGCTTCTTCTCCACACTTCCTCTCCAAGGTGCCTTGGACTTATTCCTTGAAGCCACACGTTCCTCCATTGCTTCCGCATCCAAGAAGCCTTCTTTGATTCGGTGCAAGGTTCATCTTCAAGCTACAACTCTAGTAGCAAACCACAAGGTATCAAATGCACCATAGGAGGCCTCTATTAAAGGTCATTAAATCAAATAGTCTGCACATGATTTCTAAAAATAAAGTAGGCAATATAAGACCCAAGCCCAACGTCTAGTGAAATGAGTGGTCATAAGAAGAGAGTATATGGGCTTGACCCAACAGAGAATGCAAATAACAAAAGTAAATTGTAATTAGCAAAACTAGCAGTCCTCAACAAAACTGACCCAAATAAAAGAAGGCTTAGACAATAGTTGAAGCCTTTTTTATTTAAAACCTTAAGGGACTGGGCTTTAAAACAAATTTTATTTTCTTGTAGGCGATTTAAAATGGACCAAATTTTCTTTCTTTTTTTTAATTAAAATAAAACCAAACTCTCCCTTTTTTTATCTTTTATTTTTTTTCAAATATTTATCAAAAAAATGAAAACATATTCTTATTACTATTTTTTAAAATAAAATAAAAATATACTTTATTATTTTCTCTCCTTTTCTTTTGAAAAATAAAAGCAAAACAATAACACTTAGACTTAAATCAAATGACTAAATTTTATATTATTTATTTTATTTTTAAAGAAGTAAATAAAATATTATAAAATGATAGAAATATATATCATATATTTTTTTTGGGTATTTTCCCCCTCTAAAATGAAAACAAAAATAAAACAAAAGATTATAAAATTCAAACTTAAATTTTGTGCATTGATTAAAAATATTGTTTATTATTATTTTTATTTATCATTTTTTGTATGTGACGAAATTAGGTATTGACACTTTATCAGATATTTTGACAAATTCATCATCAACGATGTTCCAAGAGCAACGAATGAGCATGCCAATGTGATATTTACATGTTATTATTGACCTATTTTGTGACTAAAATCTACTCTCTTCATACTTAAGATATGTTTAATTGTCAATTTAATTTGAAGTTTTTAATAATTGATTATGAAATTCAGGAAAAGGACTTGATGGCTAATTTCTGATATTTTGATTGAATTTGAGTAGAAAAGCATGAAAACACTTTGGGTTGAGTACTAAAGAAGGGATGAATTTAACTATTGAAACTTAAATTGATTTAAATTTCAGATAGCAAGACTCATCAGGAAAAAATAATCAATTGAATTACCGAACAATCGATTGAAAATCTACTAGAATTTTCAACACATAATATCAATCACCTGTAAACAGTAAACAATCAATTAGACAAACAAACCAGTGAATGTAAAATTCTCAGATTGTCACTGGAAGAAAAATAATTTATTGAGTTACAAGGTTAATCAATTAAAATTTTCTGAATTAATTTTGTAATAAACAAATCAAGCAAATTCACTTAATATTAGTGTATGTGTAATGCAAAACACTAAAAGAAATCAATCTAATTAAAAAAAATGATTATGTAGTGAAAAACAATATGTGCAGCAAAAACAATTTTGCTGAGTGTAGTATGCAAAAATCAATTCGTTGATTTTGAAAATAGTTAATCGATTTTTATCCAGATGCAGTAATAATGCAGCAAAATCAAATGCGAATCAAGATTGATGGAGAGATAGAGATCAAACACATAATTTATATTAATTCACCATTCCTCAAGGGCTACATCAAATCTTCCTTGCCAACAAGCAAAGAAAGTTCACTAATCACACTCAATTGTAAACTCTATACAATAAAGAATCCTTCTTGCACCTTGCCAAAGACTCACAAAACCTTGTAGCACCCTGCTACACACATACAGAACCACACTGCACCACAACAGACCACTACTACACAACTATACTACCCGGTAGTAATTCCAAAACAACAAATTCAATATAAATTTTACACAAAATCACCATTGCAACAATTTTGAGACACAAACAAACTCAATAACCAGTTGCAGAACACTTCCCTGATGCAGAAATTGATGTAGACTAGTATAGAAATGTCACAGACCAGTGGAAGCACATCAAGAACCTTTTCTTGAAGCTTTATTGATTAAATATTCACTTTTCTTTCTTGAAAATGATTCTTGCTCTAGCCTTGAATTTCAAACAGTGTTAATTCTTAGTTCTCTCTTTTGTATTCACTGTATTCAAAAAGTTTATGAAAAACATGTCTTAAAATAATTTTTAAACGGATTTAAAAAAAGATAGTTATTCATTAAAACTATTAGTTATGATAAATAAATTGATTGATTTTGATAAAATTTTTACTTATTTTCCTTTTTCAAAACAATTTCAAATTAACTTCTTAAAGCTTCTTGGATCAACCACTGATTTATAAACCTTGCGCGTGATCTAATCAACACACACACACTAAAATTTGAAACAAAGTTTCCAAATCATATTGTTCTTGAGTTGTCCTTGGATCAACTTGACTTTTACTTTACTTAGATTTCTCTTGACAGCTCTTAACTTCTCTTGACTTCATGAAATATAAAATCTGGAAGATTTCTAACAAAACAGTGGATTAGAAGAAAGATGAGTAAAGCATTAAAAGAGTGAGACAAAAGAGAAAATTAGTGTCAACACTCAACTTCGTCCGGGTAAAAAAATAATAAATAAAAATAATAATAATAATAATAATAATAATAATAATGATAATAATAATAATAAAATAATAATATATTTGTAATCAATGCTCGGAATTTAAGTTTGAATTTTATAATCTATTGTTTTATTTTCATTTTAAAGGAAAAAAATTCAAAATATATATGATTTATATTTTTATCCTTTTTTTAATATTTAAAATAAAATAAATAATAAAAAAATTAGTCATTTGATTTAAGTCTAAATGTTATTGTTTTTCTTTTATTTTTCAAAAGAAAAGAAAAAATAGCTTTTTATTTTATTTTTCATTTTTTTAGAATAATAATAAAAAATAACAATACGATTTAGAAAAAATAGTAATAAAAATATGTTTTCATTTTTTCTATATAAATATTTGAGAAAGATAAAAAATAAAAAAAGGATAATTTGGTTTTATTTTAAAAGAGAAAATTTGGTACATTTTAAATAGCCTACAAGAAAATAAAATTTGATTTAAGGTGCAGGCCCTTAATGATTTAAATAAAAATGTCTTAGTTGTTTTTTAATTTTTCTTTTGTTTGGGTCAGTTTTGTTACACACTCCTAGTTTTGCTAATTACAACTTATTTGTATTATTTGCATTATCTGTTGGGTCAAGCCCATATACTCCCTTCCTATGGCTACATTCTTCTACACTTATCTCTCACTAGACTTTTGGGCTTAGGTTGTTGGAGCTAGTGAAGGTCTTCCAAAAAGTCTTGATTTGATAAAGAAATTACTTGAAGACACTAGATTCTAGGTTTAGGGTAGTTCTTACTTGGATTAGGTCTCTCATGCATTAGTTTGTGTCAATCTATCATTTGCTTGCTCCTTGCTTAATTGAATTGTTGAACATTGGAAGGTCCAAAGTCCCTTTAGATGATCAAATCATTTGATAAAGTTTTGATGATAACAAAACCGAAGTATACATTTATATTTGATGACTTATATACATTACGCAGTTAACATTATTATTATTATTATTATTATTATTATTATTATTATTATTATTATTATTATTATTATTATTATTATTATTATTAAAGCAGGAGACACATGGTCTATAAAGAGATAAGTTTTCTTACTA